>SWBW01001556.1_pt1 | contig 268954 bp, 267 predicted proteins | sample 4693041 | NCBI WGS metagenome assembly SWBW01 (sample SAMN10267271, study PRJNA491770) | bioreactor metagenome | isolation source: DHS bioreactor inoculated with marine methane seep sediment | place: Japan: Omine Ridge, Nankai Trough | collected 2006-05-06 | reverse complement strand
AAAAAAAACAACGCCACCTCAATGACGAAGATAACACTCTTAAATACCTAGGCCGATTCAAACGCGTTCCCACATCATTGTCCAGCGATCAAATCCAATCGCTCTGTAATCAATTCCTATCTGGAACTAACGAGAGACGAGCACAAATTCTTGAGGAGATGACTTACGGCCTAATACGCTTAGTCTTACACATAGTTAGATTCTATCAAAATAACGGAGTCCCCCTCATAGACCTTGCCCAAGAAGCTCTTGCTACAGCCGTACCCATAGCTCTCGAAAAATATGATCCAACCTATGGCGTCAAATTTACTTCTTACATCATGCTCTGGATACGTCATTCAATTGTTCGCTACATCCAAGATCATTGTAAAATATTCCCATATCGAATATCAATTTATTCGCAACAAAAAAGAAGACTAGTTCATAAAATAGTTTCTCGATTTCTACTTCTTAAAGGATACCACCCAAGCAATGATAAGCTTTGGCAACTGGTCCAAAAATCACCAGCTGCAATAGCATCTAGAATGAAACCCACGGATTTGATTCTAGCAATATACTCAGATGACTCAATCCCATTTGATATTTGGTATGAATGCACGAATCAACTACCAATTCCTACAGATCTACCTCAGCCAAATTTATTCTACATACCGCATTATGTTAACCTGGATCCACTGCCAGCTGCACTAGCTCTTCCAGAATTGCCATCAAGGTATAATGACACTTATGACTACGAGCATAATGGGATGGATCCATTTACAATTCTCTGCGCCAAACAAGAATTCGATCGATTTGACGATGCTCTAGCAGCTATACACAAATATTTAGAAACCGTTCCCGAAATTGAACGCGTCATAGCCTATGAAAGGCTAAACTTTCACCCTAAAAATATAACCCAACTCAAACCAAAAAAAAATACACTCTTAAAAGAGTTAGGTGCTAGATTTGGTCTATCAAGAGAAAGAATTAGACAACGACAAGTCGTCCTAGTCGCAAACCTCTCAGAACTAACAGGGTTTACTACAAAACAAATCCTTAGTCTTCACGACATTCAAGATGATCTATACGAAATCACCCAATCCGTCTAAACCGATGCAGCTTCTGCATCTTTTTTTTTACTTCAACAAACAACCTACTTTCAGTATATGTAAATATCGCATCAGCGATTCCAACATTTTTAATTTTTAATTGATTTGAGTGTTGACAAATACTCAAATATCTGCTATATTCCAATCCATCGAGCATTACAGATGACTGCTCCTCAGAGCCTTGGCGACGGGGAGAGGAAAGTCCGGACACCCGGTTTGCAGCAATGTAAATCGATAAAGAGAGTCGTTAACGACGACCGGGATATAACCCTGAGCAAAGTCGAGCTTAGCTTGACGGCGTCGAAGGGCAAACCCAGGGAAAGTGCCGCAGAGACAATATTGGTCGAGCCTCGCTCGACTCAAAGTGAAAAGTGAAATGATGTGGCTGCCTCCCCGTAGCCTTGGCGAAGGGGAGCAACAGTCTGCTGCATTTCTCTGCTCGTGGCGACACGATGCAGTGGCAAACCCTCTTTGGTGCAAGAGCAAGAGCGCTATATCCTCATTTGGATCGCGCACTGGTCGCTCGCAAGATCTTGCAAGCAATTGCAAGGCTAGATAGATAGTCGTCACTTTATAAGAATCACTGGGAAGCCTCTTATTTAGTACAAAACCCGGCTTACCGTTTCGCTCGAATCCCAAAACCATACAATTGCTCCGTAAATAAATACGGGGCTTTTGTTTTATGATATAATAATAACTAAATAAGTATCTTGCAACTAGTATCTGGTATCTAGCAGTTAAATAAGCAATCTGATTTTCTTAATCTTCTTTTAACCACTGCGAGATACAAGATACAAAATACTAGATACCAAGTTGTATGAACAAATTCCAGCTAACATTCACAGCTTTAAAACTCCCAGTCGACACGATCGCACTTGCTTGCGCCGCTGCTTTTGCATACCTACTCCGCTACTCACGCTTTGCCACAGAAATCCGCCCAATTTTACAAGACATTGCTACAAGCACCTACATCCAAACATCCCTCACTTTTATTGCTATATATATTGTAGTCTTTATCATCGCTGGTCTTTACTCCTCACGTCAGCGCAAAGCCTGGGACGAATTTGGTCGCATAATCCTCTCTTGCACTGCAGGCGTAATGATTCTCATCGCTTCAATCTTTTTTCGACGCGAACTCACCCAATCCCGTTTTATTATTCTAGCCATCTGGGGTCTTTCTGTATTTTTCGTCTTCTTTGGACGCCTAGCTCTCCGTACAATCCAGCACCAACTATTGCGCATGAAGATTGGCCACGAAAACATTGTCGTCATAGGTAACGACGACATGGCTAATAATCTCAGTGAAACTTTTTCCAATCTATCAATTCTCGGATTCACAGTTGTTAAACAAATTTCTAAATGGAGTACTGACTCTAAATTATCACTCAAACGTTTAATCGATAAAGATAAAATCTCAGGCATTGTCTTAGCAGATCCAGACATGCCTAAAAAAGATGCTTTACACATCATTGGTTTCGCGAATAAACATCACCTTCATTTTTGGTACGCAGCCGACGTCTTTGCAGCAAGGTTCACAAATATCGCCGTAACAACTCCAGGTGGCATCCCCCTCATCGAGGTCATACCAACTCCACTCGACGGCTGGGGTCGCATAGCCAAACGCGTCGAAGACATTCTCTTCTCTATCATTATATTAGTATTCAGTTCCCCACTCTGGATCCTCGGCTCAATCCTAGTCCTCCTTGAGGACGGTTTCCCAATCATATATAAAAGCGAACGCATTGGTGAAAAAGGTAAATCCTTCATCACCTACAAACTCCGCACAATGTTTAAAAAATACTCTATCGGTCCTCAATTTAAAGATGCAAAAAAGAATTTACAAATGGAGCAAAAACTCATTCAAGAACAAAGCATCAAAAAAGGAGCTATCTACAAAATCGCCAACGACCCCCGCATAATGAAAACCGGTCATTTCTTGCGAAGATGGTCTATCGATGAATTCCCAAACTTCATCAGCGTTCTAAAAGGTGATATGTCCCTCGTAGGTCCACGCCCTCACCAACCCCGCGAAGTAGCAAAATATTCCGACGAAGAACGCAGAGTCCTAGCCATCAAACCAGGTGTAACAGGCCTAGCACAAATCAGCGGCAGATCCGACCTAACCTGGACCGAAGAAGCACGCCTCGATATCTGGTACATAGAAAACTGGTCCCCCTTACTCGATCTCTACATCTTATTAAAGACCCCATTCGCCGTCATCCAAAATACCGGAGCATACTAACTAAAACTTCAAACTATAAACTGCAAACTTCAAAGAGCTGAACAGCTCTTTTTGGTTTAGCTAGCCTTGACTAAATTTCATATCCATGCTAATACAAACTCAGTTCCAAAATCGACAAAGGAGTATCCAATGAATCGCACTCTAAGAATTGCCATAACCCACTACAATGGTAAAACTCACGCAAATCTGCTTAGTGCAGACGAATCACGAAAATCATTAGAACAAGATAACAAACATGACGATTTTACACTGATTAAAATCGTCGAAATCGAAGTACCGACCCTAGAGGGAAGATTAATTGGCAACAAAGCTGGCTGGAATGCCTTGCTCGCCTTGATCGAAGTCCAAAGTATCGACTTCGCTCTAGAGGATCTGCTCTCCCAATTCGCCATCCAGCTCATCAATGCACCTGAATTCAAAAAGTAACCACCCCACAAACCGCACTCGCGGTTTTTTTTATGTATTTTTTTTCATCAAACTCAGCTCTATTTCATTCTTTCATTGTTTAATTTTTTCATTAGGAAAGACGCAGTCTTGACACCATGTCCACTTTTTGTTGCGCACTCGCTAAGCTAAACAAATGCTTGAGACATCAGCCAGAATCAAAGAAAAGCTTAGCGATTTACGTATCGCCTTAGTTCATGATTACCTCGTGCAAGATGGTGGCGCTGAACGTGTTTTTTCGTCTTTCAATAAAATATTCCCAACCGCTGATGCGCACGTTTTACTTCATAATCCCAAAAAATCACATAAAGATTTTGCTGATAAAAAAATCCATACTTCTTTTTTACAAAAATGGCCGCTCGCAAAACGATACTATCAATGGTATCTACCGCTCATGCCACTAGCGGCAGAACATTTAGATTTTTCTAATTACGACCTCGTTCTCTCCTCATCTAGCTCATTCGCAAAAGGCATCATTGTTCCTGCTCACGCTAAACACATTTGTTACCTTCATACGCCCACACGCTTTCTCTGGGAAAACCGTATCAACTATATCGCCGACCTCCCCCATCCTGCCTTTATTCGCGCTGGATTACCTTGGCTATTACATCGTATGCGCAGCTGGGACAAACAAGCATCCGAACGCGCCGACACAATGATAACCAACTCTCAAACAAGTCGCCGCCGTATCAAGCGCTACTACAATCGTGACGCGCAAGTGATTCATCCACCAGTTGATACAAATCACATTCAATTCTCACGCCACGAAGGCGAATATTGGCTTGCCGGAGGAAGGCTCGTTCCCTACAAACGCTTTGATCTTATAGTTAAAGCTTTCGCCAAACTAAATGTCCCACTTATAGTCTTTGGCACAGGCCCAGAACTAAAAAAGCTCAAGCGCATGGCTGGTAAAAAAACTAAATTCGTAGGAGCAGTCGACGATCTTGAAAAAGTACGCCTCTACCGTCGAGCAAAAGGTTTTATAAACCCTCAAATCGAAGATTTTGGTATTACAGCCGTAGAGGCAATGGCAGCTGGTCGCCCTGTAATCGCATACGGGGTTGGAGGCGCTGCAGAAACTGTCCTGCCTGGGAAAACTGGTAAATTTATCGATCATCAAACCTGGGAAGATATTGGCGACGCCATAATCCGACACAAACACACCGACTACAACACCAAAGAAATTCGCAGTTTCGCCGAAAGCTTTAGTCACGAAAATTTTGAAAAAAAATTACTTCAAGCTATTGCTGTAACATTAAAACTTGAAGATCCAATCGAGGAAGAACTCTCACTTATCGAAGACTCATATGCCCCGTATCTTAATTGATGCCCGCGCAATAGCAGATAACACATGTGGCGGCATCAATAGAGTCGCCAAGCTTTGGATTTTAGATCAAACAAAAAACTTTCGTTCCGAAGATTGCTTCTGTATCACAACCGGCATTAAACCATCTCCTGCAGTTCAAAAATTCTGCGAAGATAACAACTTCAACTACCTCCACATAAAAATCCCCAACAAACTCTGGACTATTTTTTGTCATCTAAACATCTTTTCTTTGATATTAAGCGCAGAAAATAAACTTAAAACTCCAATAGATCTCTTACTATTACCAAATATCGCTTACACTGGAGCTCTTTACCAGCCCTATCACATCCTTGTTCACGATCTTTCTTTCCTCATCGAACCAAAATGGTTCAACCTCCGCCGACGTATATGGCACAAATTTATCGAAGCAAAACGCCGTATAAAAAACGCCGACCAAATCCACTGCGTCAGCCACCAAACCAAATCAGATGTAATGAAACTTTTAGACATCAATGAAACTAAGTGCCACATTTTCACCTTTGATCCCAAGCTACCAGCTACCTGCTATCCGCTATCAGCCAAGCCCGCCTGGCTCCCCAGCACAGCAACACGCTTTATACTCCTCCTCGGTGGTTCTGACCCTCGCAAAAACATTAAAGTCGCACTAAAAGCAATTCAATCTTACAATCTAGATAACCCTCAAAACTACCTCACTCCAATAGTCCTCGGTGGCAAAGTTAAATTCAATTTCGGCACTCATCACATCTCTTACGTTCAAGCTCCAGGATTTATAAACGACCAAGAACTATCTTGGCTTTACCAAAACACTACCGCACTCCTCTACCCTTCTTGGTACGAAGGCTTCGGCTTACCACTCCACGAAGCTCATCAATTCAACACCCCAATTATCGCCTCAACCGCAGGCGCTCTTAGTGAAACTGCGCCCCAAGGGACCATCCTCTGTCATCCTGGCAAAATAAATGAATGGATTGGAGCGCTAGATACCATCATTACAAAAACAGCTTAAACCTATCTCGTTAAGTCATGCCACTATTGACTTTTATTAAAATTAATGATACTCATTCCAAATAACAACTCGATCTTTTCAACTAGGAGTACTCATGAACGATACCAAAAATACTGAAATCAGTGTATCGGTTGACTTAGCCACAAAACTCGCCGAATCCTCAGAAAGACTAAAAAAACTTCAGGCCTATGAGGCGCCCGCAGTAATTATAGAACAAGAAAAAACTATTTTCGCAGAATTACAAGACGCTATCAAAAAGCACCCTCTTGCAGAAGAATTGTATTTTCAAGCTCGCGTAAGAGAAAGGTATTACGAAGCAAGAAAACTATTCCTCCAATCTGAAACTGTGATAGGCAAACTTACCGAAGTGCTAACTTGTCATATTGCAGATTTTCCAAAAGACATTGTAGATGAAAAACTTCGCACACTCCTCAACGATGAAGAAATGGTCGAAACGCTCAACAGAGTAAGCAACGGCAAACAATCTGGCATCACCCTACAAGACCTCCTACAAATTCTGGATCTATTGCTCATCGATCTACTTTTTCTCAAAAAGGATATTCCTCCAATTCCACCCCAGTTCGTACTCAACAACCCAGAGACGAATAAAGACAGCTAAAACCTCAGAGCCACTCGGCTCTTTTTTGTTACATGAGGAAGGATTGACAAAACCTCAAATTTTTGCTATATTGACTCATTAATTGCAACGTGCCTAAATATAAAGAGACACATTGTTATTCAATAAATATTTAGCTAATCTTAGCCAATTTATGACAACTATTTACAAACACATCCTAACCGCACTCACCCTGATTGCTATGCTTGCTATGGGTATTGGCGCGGTTGTCAATGCTGCTTCAGCCGATACAGGCCCTTGGCAGTGGTCCGATATTTCGGAAAATTTAGGTACTACAGAGAACCGCCCAGTCTGGGCAAGTGCCTTTGCTCACCCTTATTGGTACCTTACCGATGGACAAGAGCTTCACTCAGGTGGACACGTCTGGAAGACAGATGGCGCTATCATGAGTGACATCACAGTCGAAATACGTAACGCTGGCCTTAGCCGCGTAGACGACATCGTCACAGATGGCACTACAATTTTATTTCTAAAAAACGTTGTCTCAAACACTCGTAACTTTGAAATACTAAGCTACAAAGATGGTACATGGGGTTATCCTGCAAATACCTGGAGATCCCGTTTGGACTCCAACGAAGCATTGGCATCAATAAATGGTAAAGATGGAACTTGGATAATTACAACTGCAAAGGGCAGAGTATTTAAATGGACTCAATCAACCAACGCTTTCGAATGGATTAATATCCCAAACGCAAAATCATATTCATATAGCAGCACTATTTATTCAGTGCGTCACACATCCCCTATCGAAGGTCACAATGCTTTTACAACTCCGGTTGCAGTACCAGTTTGGGATGGTTGGTTAATTGCAGCTCCAGACACTAATAGCAACTTCCGTTATTGGAAGCTCCCAACTAACGGTTCGCTCTACGAGCTTACTAACCAATTTTCAAATTTAAACTTCCTACATGCTATAGCATCTGATGGCTCAAAAGCAATTGTAGCCGGAGGTAATTCAGCTTATCGCACTGATTCAGTACACGTTTACGATTCAAACGGATCTAACAACAATATAAGTACAAACAACTTACCTTTCTCGCATTGGAATGATGCTTTAATTGAATCCAATGGAAAATCTTGGATGATCTTAAACAACAAAAATCTAGTTCGTTTAGATAATAACTATTTCACAAACTACGGCGAAACTCGTGATTATTTCGTAACAATCTCTGGCGATAAAAACGGACGTTTTATGGTTGGTGGTGTGGTTTCAGCAATCGGTAACTCAAATCCAACCTCACCTCTAACAGCTAAACTAGTTCGCATCGACGAAGGCACTGGTTATGTCCATAACAACCCAATCGTAAACACAAACAACGAAGTCTGGGCCAGCATGAGCGTCTCGCACAACGAGCACGAGCTTTATCACGGCCAATCATCAAATGTAAACATTACAGGTGGTTCACCAAACAATATTGATCGCATCGAAATCTGGCTAAACGGCGATATCGTAAAAACTTGTTACGACAATGATTGTGATTACACAATCTACGGTAGCTCATATACCAAAGGTAGCAGCCTATCCTTTAACGGACGCGTCGTAGACAGCCAAGACCACGAAGCATGGACATGGCTCGGTGAATATCATGTTCCAGTCGATAACTACTACAGTAATAATGACAATTATTATAATAACAATAACTATTACAACAGCGACAGTCGCCTTTCTGTTTGGTTTGATTTCAGCCCATCAGGCAATCAAATGTACAGCGGTGATCACAAAGTAATTCAGGCTCATGCAAATGCTCAAGATGGTTTGAAAAAACTAGAGATCTACGTAAACGATGACATCAAACGAACTTGTACATTTAGCACAGTCTATGGTGATCAAAATTGTAATTACACAGTTTATAACAGCCAATACACAAGCAATAACGAGCTTAAAGTATTCGTAAAAGCATACGATAACTACGGTCGCCAAATTCAAACTAACGAACAATATATCAATCGCGACGGTTATTGGGACAACAACGACAACAATAACTACGACAGTTCAGTAGCAGCTTGGTTTGATGGTAATGTAAGCAAGAATACTTTAGATCGCGACGAATCACGCAACATCACCTTTTACGGAAACGCTAATCGTGGTTTAGATCGCTTAGAGCTTTATGCCAATGGTGATCAAATCGGTTCTTGTAACTTTAACGGATCCTACGGTGATAAAACTTGTTCCAAAACAATTTATGGTAACAACTTCAATGCTGGCCAAAGTGTCACACTAAAAGTTAAAGCCACAGACCGCGACGGTTACCAAAACTGGTCAGGTACAATCAACTTTAGTATCGAAGATGATGGTTCAAATAACAATAATAATGGTGACGATATTAACACTTGGATGTGGTTCGAACCATCAGACACTACTCTAGATGATAACGAATCAAAAACAATTAAAGTTAACGCTAGCGCTGATGTCGGTTTAAAAAGAATTGATATATACGCAAATAATAACGTAATTAAATCTTGCACTTATAGCCGCGCTTACGGAACACAAAATTGCGAAGTTAGCATTTACGGTAATAACTACAATAACAATTCAACAATCAGTATTTACGCAAAAGCATTAGATTATTATAGTCGTACTGACACATCTGAAACTAAAAATATCTACCGCAATGGATCAAACAACAATAATAACAATGGCACAGAGGTTTACGCTTGGATGTGGTTAGATCCTTCAGATAATAATTTAGATCAAAACGAAACCAAGACAATCAACGTCGGTGCTTCCGCGGACTCAGGTTTACAAAAAGTTGAAATCTACGCAGATGGTAGCTTAAAGAAAACTTGTACTTATAATCGCGCTTACGGAAACCAAGAATGTTCAGTTGCTATTTATGGAAACAATTTTTCCTCAAATCGTAACATCAACATCTTCGCACGCGCTTACGATTATAACGGCCGCATGACCCAAACCTCATCTGAGAACGTTTATGTCACCGGCACAGACAACAATAACAACAATCAATCAAATGTTGATGGCAACCTAACTATCACAAGCAATCGCGATAGTGGTTACACAAACTACGAACAAATTACTTTTACAGCCAATGGTTCGGACAATAACGGCATCAACAAGATAGAGATCCTAGTAAATGCTATCGTTGTAAAAACCTGTAGCAATTCAAGTACATGTTCATACACTGGCGGTCCATATACAACCGAAACTGTCAGCTACGGTGCCAACCTTTACGACGATTTAGGTAATCGCACCTGGACAGGATATACAACCCTATACCGCAAATAAAAAGACGTTTATAACGACTCAAAAAATCGCTTTAAATAGCGATTTTTTGTTTATCTTCTAGGTATAATTGATGGCTATTACTATTGACAAAAACCCAAAATCCTGCTAATCTTTTAGCATTGTTCAATAATAAATATGAGCAAAAATCAAGCATCGCTTGATGTTGCGAATTCCAACATTTGTAATTCGTAATTCGTAATTTGTAATTGAAATAAAATATGATTTCCCAATTTTTTCGTTGGGGTTTGATGTATGGTGCACTCATCGAGTGTTACTCAGACATCAGCTTACACGATCTGGGTAATCATACATCTCAACTCTTCGCCTCAAAATAATACTGGCGTCACAAGGTACTCACCTTGTTCAGTCAGGAGAGAAACACAAGATCTCGCTCACGCGGGATTTTGTGTTTGACAAAAAATGACGGTAAGGCAATGTATAGCTATATGAAGCAATTCTTAGCAGCAATAATTCTATTCAGCCTTTTCCTACCCCCACAAGCTCAAGCCTCTTCCTGGATAGATAGATCCGCTGAAATACCAACAACCACCTTAGACGAATACATCAAAATTCCCTATCTTTCAATTTCAAAAAGCCGTGGCCGAGACTGGCTCGCTGGTAACCCCAATCAACTTTTTCATGTTCTACCCGATCGCACAATCGACCTCACCCCAACTCTTAAAGAATTTGGACTTGGCTCAATTCGCCAAGTAGCAACCGACGGCAAAGTTTGGCTCATTATAGGTGACGCTAATATTTGGCAGTCAAGACCCGATTTAGCATTTATTTATGATGGCAAATATTTTAACAATGTAAGTAATATTTTTCGCAACCTCCCCAAAGACGAATGGATAGGTCAAATCACAGGTAAAGATGGACTTTGGTATATTGCAACTGATAAAAACATATATATATGGCATTCCGCATTAAACGAAGCTGCAAAAATTTCTGTTCCCAATAGCTTTAAAGAACCTCGCCTTTCTTTTCTTAGAATGCACGCTGTATCACATGGCTGGATAATCGAATTCGAACAAAAAAACGGACCAAAGAGTATCTCTCTAGGCAAAACAATCACCGATCGTCGCTTCTTCTTTTTTGATGGACAAAACTACCAAGAACTCACATCTCTTTTTGGTAACATTAGTAATTTTTCTACAGTTGGTACAAACGGTGGGAACATTCTAGTCATAGGCGCAGTCATAAATAACAGCTCATATCATTACAAAGCATTTCTTTCTGATGGCATTAAAGTAAACGATGTTAGTGGTCACCTTAAAAATCTTTTACCTCAATCCATCCCTCCAAGCGTGCAACACTTTTTAAACCAAGCAACCATCACTTGGTCAGGAAACTCATGGATATTCGCAAACGCAACAAACAACCTAAGTATCTGGAATCAATCAAAACAACCACAAATACTTAAAGACCCCGTAGATAATTTTTTAGATATCGGCTACAGCAAAAACGGCACCGTTCTTATTTCTGGCTATAAACAAAAACAAGGAAGCCTGACTCCCTTGCTACTACAATTTTCCTTATAAAAATTACAACGTTATACACGTTATGACATTATGACGTTATGACTATTTTATACAGGCACCTCTTTCTGACTTTGATAATACTCCCACTCCTCAGTCAATACTTTCTCATCCATAACTTCCGCTTCATACAAAACTCTATCCTCAAAGCGTGTAATTTTTGAATACAACTCTTCTTGCAATAAAGCCGGCAAACCAGCTGCACAATCACGCAACTTCACAATCCAATCTTCAAAAACTTTTAACGCAGACTCCCCCTCGTCAACATATGACTGGAGAGAATTTTTATTTTTCTGCCAATAATCCTCCCAAACATGATGCCTTACACTTTGTATCTCCATCTTATCTTCATCTGAAAAAGAAATATCAAATTCATCATGCTCCATCAACTCATCCAAAGAATGAACATCCCCTAACGACTTAAACCTACTTAATAAATGCGCAGTAGATCTCCTAACCGCCTTTTCAGTCATAGTCCACTCATCACCCGCTCCACTATCATTAAAAAATTTATTCAGTGCATATCGAGCAGGGTAAATACTCCTTGCATATTCAGATATTAAATTTGCCAATTCAACCACATCTACTTCCTTTCCATTATCATAATCTGTGATATAAGAATCCGCATGTTGTTTTATTTTCCCAGATGAAAACTCGATCCACTTTGATAAAAAATTTATCATCTCTGTTTGATCTGATAAATCAAGATAAATATCTGTCATATAACGCCATTATATCATGTATCACATAACTCGTATCACATAACATTGTAATTAAATAAAATAAGCTAAAATTAGCAAAATATATAACAAATATTATGTTACAAGATATGTGTTATATGATATGTGAAGCAAGCCTTGCCAAAACCCCCATTTTGCTGTAACCTCACCATACTTACATTATTAATGACTCCCCATATTTGATGATCATTTTAAGACATCGCTATGGATAATCGCTCTCTCACCCCGCCAATGGTCTGGCCCGGTGAAATGGGTTAATCAAACACTAAATATGACGACCGTTACTAAACAAGAAGAATTAAAAAAACTACTTGAGGATCAAACTTATACAACATTTCCTCAAATGAATGATGTCGTTCACGGCACTGTAATCAGTGTTGGTCGCAACGAAATCCGCGTAGATCTGGCTGGCTTAGCCATGGGTATTGTCCGTGGACCAGAGCTCGACCCAAACATGCTACTCACCATCGGCGACGAAATCGATGCAACAGTTGTAGACTTGGATAACGAATTTGGAGAACTGGAGCTTTCACTCAAAGGTGCAGGCCGCAAAAAAACTTGGGAAAAGATCAAAGAGCTTTTTACAAGTGGTACAGTTATTCCTGTCCGTGTACTCGAAGCCAACAAAGGTGGTTTAATTATTCGCCTCGAAGGCTTATCCGGCTTTTTACCAGTTTCTCAACTTTCACCAGAGCACTATCCACGTGTACAAGGCGGAGAAAAAAGCAAAATTCTAGAAAAACTTAAAGAACTAGTTGGTGGTGACCTGGATGTAAAAGTAATCGACGCCAACGAAGAAGAAGGCAAATACATTGTTTCCGAAAAAGCAGTTTGGGAAACACGCCAAGAATCAGTTATTTCCAAATACAAAGTTGGCGACAATGTCGAAGGCAATATTACAGCTGTCACAGACTTTGGAGCATTCGTTAAATTTGATACCAACCTCGAAGGCCTAGTTCACATCAGTGAAATAGCATGGCAACGTATCGACGATCCTCGAGATGTATTAAAAGTTGGTGATCGCGTTCGCGCCGAAATCCTTAACATCGAAGGTTCCAAAATCTTCCTCTCCATGAAGAAGCTAATGACCGATCCATGGCAAGAAGTTGGCGAAAAATACAAAGTTAATCAATGGGTTACTGGCCGCGTATTGAAAATAAATCCATTTGGATTATTCGTAGAACTTGATCCGGACATCCACGGTTTAGCTCACATTAGCGAACTCGCCGACAAACCAGTCAAAGATGTTAACGAAATAGCTCGCACTGGTGACGAAATCGAATTCCGCATCGTCTCAATCGACCCAGATAACCATCGCCTTGGCCTTTCACTAAAAAAAGAAAAAGAAGAAGTTAAAGAAGAAGAAAAAGTAACAGCCTAAAACAGCCAAACAAATAAACCGTCGAGACATCTCGACGGTTTTTGTATAAAAAAGTAACACCAATAAACCACTATTCATCCCACAAGCCAAATACTCGACAAAATGCAAGAAACCCGCTATATTAAGCGTATTATACAAACAACGTATCTCCGTTCATCACGTTATTCCGTACCTCCGAGTTTACTCGTGATAAACGGGAAAACGGAGTCACGTGATAAACGTATTATATGACCCAAACAACACGAAACATAATCATCTTTATTGCAGCCTTCATTATCATGGGTGGCCTTTTAGCTACAATAAATCTTGAAACCACCGATCGCACTGATCTTGCAACACTAGCAACTAGAGTCCAAAACGACGAAGTTACATCTCTTGTTATCAGTGGTAACGAAGTCGAAGCCGAGTTCTCCGATGGTAGTACAAATACAGTCATGAAAGAACCCGGCGATTCTCTTTCTACAATTTTTAGTAACTACGGTGTAGATGCTGAAAAGCTACGCTCCATTCCTACCGAAGTAAAAGAACCAAGTGGTTTTAGTTACTGGGCATCTTTAATTATTCCCAACCTACTCCCTATACTTTTACTTGTGGTACTCTTTTGGTTTTTCTTCCGCCAAGTCCAAGGTCAAAACAACAAAGCAATGCAATTTGGACAATCACCTGGTCACGAAATCCAAAAAGATGGAAAAGATAAAATTACATTTAAAGATGTAGCTGGAGTCAGAGAGGCTAAAGAAGAACTTTTAGAAGTGGTAGATTTTCTAAAACATCCAGAAAAATTTACAAAGTTTGGAGCCAAGATCCCAAAAGGCGCATTACTCATGGGCGCTCCTGGTACTGGTAAAACATTACTAGCACGCGCAGTAGCTGGTGAGGCAGATGTTCCATTTTTTCACATTAGCGGCTCAGAATTTGTAGAAATGTTTGTAGGTGTCGGCGCTTCCCGTGTTCGTGATTTATTTGTACGCGCTAAAAAAAGCGCACCTTGCATTGTATTTATTGATGAAATCGATGCTGTGGGCCGACAACGTGGCTCTGGTGTAGGAGGTTCTCACGATGAACGTGAACAAACTCTAAACCAAATACTTGTAGAGATGGATGGCTTCGAACCAAACGCCGGTGTAATAGTTATCGCCGCAACCAATCGCCCAGATGTATTAGATTCTGCACTGTTACGCCCTGGTCGCTTTGATCGTCGTATCATACTTGATTCACCTGATATTAATGACCGCGAAGCAATCTTAAAAATCCATGCCAAAAAGAAACCCTTGGCTAAAAACGCTTCACTACGCAAACTAGCAGAGCGTACTCCTGGCTTTTCTGGTGCTGATCTAGCTAATCTCATGAACGAAGCTGCTATCCTTGCAGTACGTCGCAACAAAACTTCTGTTACTGAAGATGAATTATTAGAATCAATCGAAAAAGTAATGCTAGGACCAGAACGCAAAAGCCACGTTCTAACAAAAGAAGAACGCAAAATCACAGCCTATCACGAAATTGGCCACGCAATGGTTGCTCACTTACTACCAAATTCTGATCCAATTCAAAAAGTTAGTATCATTTCTCGTGGCCGCGCAGCTGGTTATACAATCAAAACTCCACTAGAAGACCGTAAAATGCGTCGTCGTGAAGAATACGTAGAAGATCTTTCTATGATGCTTGGTGGTTATGCTGCCGAACAAATCGTCTTTGGAGATGTCACAACTGGCGCATCTTCAGACATGAAAGAAACCACTGATCTTGCTCGCAACATGGTCACTCAATGGGGCATGAGCTCTACTATGGGTCCACGTGTATATGGTGCGCGCGAAGACATGATCTACTTAGGTCGTGATATCCACGAAAACCGAGACTACTCAGAAAAGATTGCGGAAAAAATTGATGAAGAAATCGACAAACTGATTAGCGACGCACTTAATCGCGCTAAAGATCTAATCAACGACAATCGCGAAACAATGAACAAAGTTTCTGAAGAACTACTTAAAGTTGAAACAATGGAAAGAGAAGTCTTTGCCAAAGCTATGGGTATGCCACCAGCTAATCCCAAAAACATCATAAAAGACACTAAAGAAGAAAAACTAGAAAAAGACGAACCCGAAAACGAAAAAACATAAAATTAAACTGCCGAAAGGCAGTTTTTTATTAATATTTCTACAATGAATAATTATTGTATCAATTACATATTTCCATGTTACATGCGACATGTTACATGCGACATGAATATGCTATAATGTACAGGATATGTTAAAAAAGAAATCCTTTATCCCAAACGATAAACCCGTATTCCGCGAGGTTATACCTCACGCACTACGCTTTGCCTGGACACACCCAACTCATTGGCTCCTTGGCATCTTTGCCGCAGTATTATTTTCTGGCGGCGCCTTAGATATTTTCTGGAAATTCTGGAACGCTATTCAAAAACAAGGAAACGAAATTTTTATTGGAAATTCCATCGACCGCCTATGGTTTGCAGCGCAAGCATCAAGCGCAAGCATCCCTTGGTTTGGATACATAAAAGGATTACTTGCAATACTTTTTTTGTTCGTAGTAATAATCGCCGTAGTCGCTTTTTCCTGCATTTGCCAAGGCGCTCTTGTAAATGCCATAGGCAACTATAAACAAAAGAAGGGTAAATCATTAATGGCAGCTCTTACCATTGGCAGCAAAGCAATCGTACCAATAGCAATTTTAAACTTCATGCTTCTAGCATTTATTTGGATAGCAAGATTTGCTGTATCTTTTCCATTAGCCATTGCACTCGGTAAAAATAGTCCGCTTTTCTCTGCTGTTTACATAGTATCATTTATCGTATTCGCGACGTTAACGCTAGGCTTGGGTGTTTTACAAATATATGCACTCAACTCGCTGATACTTAAAAAAACAACTTTAGCCAAAGCCTTAGAACATGGTTGGGAACTTATCAAAAAACACTGGCTCATAACAATTGAAACCATCATAGTTCAATCCCTGGTAATACTACTTTTAGCAGCCGTAGCTGGCATAGCTAGTGTTATCCTTACTTTCCCAGCAACTATCCTTTTTGTATTTAGTATCTTTAATGGCAGTACTCTCATGTTTCAACTTAGTCTAGGAGTATTCTTTGCTGTAACAATATTATTCGCATTTTTGACCACAGGTTTTGCAGTTGCTTTTCAGTATGCAACCTGGACAATGATGTTTCACAAATATGACTCAGAACACGTGATGCCAAAACTTCACAGATTATTTAAAAACATGTTCAAATCCTAACGGCACATTAACCTATTTGAATTATGGCAACATTGAAACGACCCAAAACTCCGTCCATAGAAGACCTCTTTAAGAAAAAGGCAGAAACAACAAAAGCAACTCCAACTTCCAAACCAGGTTTCATAAAAGGGGCACCTGTTGCCGCAAAAAAAGCAAAAAAGCAAAAGAGTCCATCCGAAATGACTCAGGTGGAGCTTTTAGAACACAAGCGCAAAGAGATCCAGACTTCTGATATAGAAAAACGCGCCGAAATGGAAGCTGCGGGAAAAGGCTTACCTTTTATAAATTTAAGAGGATTTCCAGTTTCTCCAGAAGCCTTATCTTTAATAGACGAAGAAGTTGCAAGAAAAGAAAATGTTGTCGCATTCTCCAGCCTTTCCGATGATATTAGAATCGCTACAAATAAACCCGGTGAAAACGTTAATAAACTTGCAGAAGAATTAGCTAAAGCAAAATTAGCAGATATTCAGGTCTATTTTTGCTCTGATCAAAGCATGAAGTATGGTTTAGATCTTTATGCAACCCTACCAAAAATTATCGAAAGTTCTGGAGGTGTTAAAATCGAATCCGAAAAACTAAAAGAATACGAAAGTGTAATAGATAATTTCCAAGAACTCCAAAAAAGATTAGAAGAAGCTACAACAACAGATCTTGTTAGTTTAATCCTTGCTGCAGCTCTTAAAGGTGGCGCCTCCGATATTCACATCGAAGCCGAAGAAGAAGCTATTAAAATCAGATTACGCGTAGACGGCATCTTGCACGAAGCAGCCAGCATCAACAAAGACAAATGGAAGCTCATCATTTCTCGTATCAAGCTTTTAGCAGGAATGAAAATAAATATTACTTTCGTTCCTCAAGATGGTCGCATAACAATTTACCTTGCCAGCGAAAAGATAGAAATTCGCGTATCCACCCTACCAACTGCTTTTGGTGAATCTGTAGTAATGCGTCTTTTAAGACCAAAATCAATCTCACTGGATTTCGAAGAGCTTGGAGTACGCGGTCTTGCCTGGGAACGCCTTAAAGCAGAAATAGAACGTCCAAATGGCATGATTGTAACTACAGGCCCTACAGGTTCTGGTAAAACAACGACACTTTATGCCATCTTAAAACGCCTAAATACTCCTGAAGTAAAAATTATCACCCTGGAAGATCCTGTTGAGTACAAACTCCAAGGTATAAACCAAAGCCAAATCGACCATTCTAAAAATTATACTTTTGGTAAAGGCTTACGCTCTATTCTCCGCCAAGATCCAGACATAGTTATGGTTGGAGAAATCCGCGACACAGAAACAGCCGAAATCGCAACGCAAGCATCATTAACTGGTCACCTTGTTGTTTCCACTATTCATACAAATAATGCAGCTGGTGCTATCCCCCGCTTTCTATCAATGGGTGTTAAACCTTTCTTCTTAGCGCCTGCATTAAACTGCGTTATTGGTCAACGTCTAGTCCGACGTCTCTGCGCAGATTGTAAGGCACCTATAGATCTAGACCCTGCACTTAAAACCGAAGTGATCGATACTCTAAAAAAAATACCCGAAAGTGCAAACATGAAACTAGACATGGATAATTTGCAATTTTATGGCCCTGGAGAAAAAACAAAAACCTGCAAAACTTGTAATAGCCTTGGTTATAGCGGGCGAATGGGTATCTACGAAATATTTACGATGAACAAAGAAATCGAACGAATGATTCTAGATTCTAACGTTTCAGAATACGACATGCTTGATGTAGCACAAAAACATGGCATGATAACAATGGCTCAAGATGGATTATTAAAAGCATTAGATGGCATTACATCTGTAGATGAGGTTCTTCGTGTAGCAGGTATTGAATCCACAATCGAAGACGCAAGTGATGAGGAAATTGATACTCAACGAAAAGAAGCGCCTCCCGAACCCACAGAACCAGAAAAACCAGAATAAAAAAACGGAGCAAGTAGCTCCGTTTTAGTTTAATTCAATATCAACTGTAATCTTATCTCGCTTACTTAAGATCCATCCCGCAATCCGCTCCGGCCATTCAACTACCATCACAGTCCCCGTTTCCATAAGTTCCTCATCCAAATCAAGTGCCAACAATTCCCTCTCGTCCTCAATTCTATATGCATCAACATGAACAATTCTTCTTACCTCAGACTTTAAATCGCTAACTAAATAATTTCTAACCAATGCAAAAGTTGGACTCAAAGCTCTTTTTTTAACCCCCAATTGCTTAACAATATATTGCGTCAACGTAGTTTTCCCAGCTCCCAAATCACCCTTTAAGGCAATAACCATTCCCGGCTTCATCTTAGATAGCAAAAACTCAGCAACTTTTTCCCAGTCACTCAACTCTCGAACCTCAATAACTTTCTTAGACTTTTGATAGTCAATCGTAACTTTTCGAGACATAAAATTATAAGTCTAGCTCAGGATTAGCATCCACCTTTCGCCAATCAGGCAACTTTTTATTAGAAATAATATTCCAAAGTCCAGCAGCCGCAATCATTGCTCCATTGTCAGTATGCAAACCTTTAGCTGGTTTTAAGAATGTAACTTCAGGACAACTCTTCTTCAACGCTTTCTTCAATTCATCTTGTAACATCTTATTCGCCGATACTCCACCAACAACAGCAAAAGCCTTCGGCTTAGATTTTAACGTCGCCTTAACAGTCTTTTTAACTAAAACCTCAACTATCGCAGCTTGTATACTCGCGCAAAGATCATTCAATTTCTTGTTAGAAATTTTGAATTTTGAATTTTGAATTTTGAATTGTTCGTGTAGCAAGACACGAACAGCTGTCTTCAACCCCGAAAAACTAAAATCCAAAGATGGATCATGCAACATTGGCCTAGGAAAATTATAAGCCTCAGGGTTTCCGTCTTCTGCTAGTTTAGATAACTTTGGTCCTCCAGGATATTCAAGTCCCATCAATTTACCTGTTTTATCAAAAGCCTCACCAGCTGCATCATCTCTCGTTCTACTTAATATTTTATACTTACCAAAATCATTCATCAAAACCAACTCTGTATGCCCTCCAGAAACCAAAAGAAACAAAATAGGAAACCCCCACTTCTTACGATTGCTAGATTCTAACCACGCCGATGCCAAATGCCCCTCAAGATGGTTAACTGGAATTAAAGGTTTCTCATAAATCCATGCCAATGTCTTAGCCGCCTCAATACCAACTCTAAGCGCAGTCGCCAACCCCGGACCCTGAGTAACAGCAATCGCATCAAACTCAACGTTCGACGTTTGACGTTTGACGTTTAACGTCAATCCAAGAGTCTTATCAATAAGCGAGACAAGCTCCGCCACATGCGTCCTAGCCGCTACCTCAGGTACAACTCCTCCATAACGAGCATGAATCGGAATCTGGGTAGCAATATAGTGTTTCTCAATTTTTACGTTTCCATTTTTAGATGTTAAAAGAGCAACGCTTGTCTCATCACAGCTCGTCTCTATTCCAAGTATCTTTATTGTCTTTTGCACTGCTCTATCTTTTCCCATATAATGATTGTAATTATAGCTAATTTTACGACTTTGTCAATCATTAAACTATGTGGATTTTATATGCACTACTAGCCGCAGTTACAGCAGCGTTCATGACCGTCATTGCAAAATTTGGCTTAAAAAAAATAGACCCAATATTAGCGACAACAATTCGTAGTTTTGTGATGTTTGCCTTTTTGCTAGCATCTGCATTCATCCTTCAAAAACACAAACTCCTTGGTCAAATCAACTCCTCAGCACTCTGGGCTATTATCATATCTGCAATCTTTGGCGCCCTCTCCTGGCTTTTCTATTTCCTAGCACTAAAAGATGGCCCTGCCACAAAAGTAGCTGCGCTAGATAAACTGTCGCTCGCCCTCATAGTTATATTAGCTGTGTTCTTCCTCGCCGAAAAACTCACCTGGCAAGTTGGCATCGGTGCGCTACTCATGACAATCGGCGCAGCAATAATGGTGATATAAAAAAACCCGCTTTAGCAGGTAAGAGTTACTAGCGCCAATTGTATTTATCAATAAGCCATCTAGTTATATAGAACAAAGGAGCTATAGCAAAAATCAACAATGTTGTAATAATAACAATCAACAATCTATTTTGCGTTTGAGCTGGAGCAATTACCCCAAAGCTAAACACAACTGCCAGAATAAAAGCTCCCACACCAACCCACCAAGCAATATAAACCTTTCTTCCTGATTTCATCTTCGAAGGAATTGTTTTTGGTAAAGCCTCCAATGAATATGGCGGTAAACTTTCGAGCGGACGTAGCTCGTCATGGTTCATACTTCCCTCCCTAATACAACATATCCAACTAAAACCTATCAAGGTGCTGTGATGATGTCAATAAAAAAACGCCTCAAGCTAGAGACGAAAGAAACAACAGCAAGTGTCGCTAAAAGTACTTAGTAATTTTTAACAAACTCACGGCAAACAGTTTTTGCATTAGGAGTAGCTTGATCTGCTGGCAATAAAGTATACAAATACCGCCAACGATCCTTCTGAGTTCCCTCCATTGCCAGCACTTCTTCTAATTGAGCTATTATTCTTACAGCTTCGGGAATCAATTCTTCGGGGAGTTTTTTCATCACTGCTTCAAGCCTGCCATCCATCCACCTTCTCATAATATAAGCATAAGAAAACCTCTCCCGTATCATCTCTCCGAGATAGGCGTGATACTTAAACTTTACCCTACTGCCATCTTTATAGCGGACAACAAACCCTTCACGATTTTTTACATTTGGATCCCTAACCGCAGCAAGAACGTCTTTAGAGGTTTGAAAAATCCAACGCTTCACAACCCTCAGACCTAACTTTTCACCAAGAGCAACCAATTTCTCATGTGTAAAATCCTCCAACGTTCTATTGTCAAAAGCAGCAATTAACTTAAGGTGCCTTTGTCTACCATACTTACAAATGACATGTGTTTCCTGATGTATAACCTCAGTAACTATAGATAAATGCCCAACATCAAGGACTTGCCAATTCCTACGTTCCACCAACGGCTGTAGCATTCTATCAGCCAAGACAGCGGTTCTATGTGTAAAAGACCCTTGAGTCTTAACATGAAATTCTTTTTCATAGTAAAAAATTTGACCAGAGTCCCCATCCAATTTATCCAATACCTCTACAGGGCAAGCTGGCAATATTTTTGTTTCATCATTTTCACCAGCATTAAAAAACTTAAGCAAACACAACGAAACTAAATCCGCATAACGATCAAAAACTATACCTCTACACATCCTCAACTGTGTCGTCCAACCTACAGGATGTTTATACAACAAATTATGCGCCAAGGGCGTATAGTTCAAACCCACAAGTGGCAACTCCGGATGAAAATGTGGTGTCATCAAATCAGCCATCTTAGGCATACCATCCTCTGGTTCATAATCAAACAATTCACATAATAATTCCTCTTGATCTTTCGCCCAAGTACGATAATCAGCTTCTGACTCTATGCCATCAGCATTTAGCTCAAGAATAAATTGCTGCAACATCACAAGAGCGTCTTGCCTATCCACTAGTCTACTCCTTTTCAATGTACGCTCGCCTATTAAGCCATAGAACAAACAAACATGCAAGCCCCTAACTTTCTTTTATCCTTTATCTTTAATCTTTAATCATTTATAGTATTGCTAATATGAATCACGGTACATTAGAGGTAATCTGCGGTTGCATGAGCTCTGGCAAAAGCGAGGAACTAATCCGCCGCCTTCGCAGAGCAACTATCGCAAAACAAAAAGTCATCGTCTTTAAACCAGGCATCGACGATCGTTCAGATGATAAAAAAATAGAGTCACGCAACGGCGTCCTCTACGAAGCTATTCCTATAAATAACATTCCCGACATTCACAATCACCTAAACGAAGACATCAAAGTCATCGCCTTTGACGAAGTTCAATTTTTCCCTATTGAACTCATTCAGTTCATCCGCGACCTAACAGCTTCCGGCAAGCGAGTAATCGCCGCCGGCCTCGACACAGACTTTCGTGGCCAAGCTTTCGGTATCATCAGTGACCTTTTAGCTGAAGCAGACAGAGCCAGCAAACTAGACGCCGTCTGTATGCAATGCGGCGGACGCGCAACCAGAAGCCAACGTTTCATAAACGGAGACCCAGCTCCCTTTAACGCTCCACAAATAGTCGTCGGTGGCGACGAAATGTACGAGGCGAGATGTAGAACTTGTCACACAGTCCCAAATTAAAAAACCGACCAAACTTGATCGGTAAGAACGCCTACTAGCGGCGATGAAAGCGCTTTTGATGACGCTTTTTTTGCTTTCGCTTATCCTTCTTAGAATGCTTTTTGTCACCTTGTGCCATATGCGGCCTACTTGGATGACGTTTTGCTGGCCGAACATGCGGACGGGCAGGTCTCCGCTTATCAGGCCTTCGAGCCTTATGCTGATTCCGCGATGAATCTGGGCGATGCGAATAACGCGGAGGTCTATGCTTTGGCGGACGTCGCGATTTATGCGGTTGTGCAGCATACCTCGTTTGGTGCCTTGCGTGCCCACGAGCGTGATGGCGTGATCCTTGCTGACCATGTCCACGATAGTTTGACCCACGGTGCCCATGCGTTGCACGTTGCGCTTGGCGATGATGCACATACACCGTTCGATGTTCAACCAGCGGTGGCGGAGCAGCATACCCCACATACAATGGACGTGTACGTCCATGAGCATGAACCACACATGCAGACGACGCAAAAACCAAGAAAAAGAACAAAAAAACAATACTTAACTTTTGGTACATTCTATTTCCTCCTTACTAAAAACATAGCTCAAAAAAGACATTTTGTCAATAGTCGAAACACAAAAAATCCTTAAATCCAATTGTTTAATCTTTCCATTATTTCATTCTTTAATTATCACTTAAATATTAAGTGATATATAACTGCCCATCCTCCTGATCCTCCATATACTCTAGCTCCGCAGGTTGACCTAAAATATTATCAAAATAATTAGCTACGTCATCATTCGCTTTCAATTGCGACATTGTAACTGGTTTTATCAAACTCAAACCCTCAAAATCTCTGCAACGCGAGAGTGCTACATAAATCTGCCCAGCAGCAAAAGCTCCACGCCCCAAATCTAAAGTCACCTTATTAAAAGTCTTACCTTGGCTTTTATGAATTGTAACCGCCCAAGCCAACCTTAGTGGAATCTGCTTAAAACTCCCAATCTCCTCTTGTGTTAACTCATGCGTTCGCTTATTAAACTTACTTCGATGAATATTCCAAGTATAAGTATCGATCTTCACAGGCTCCACAACATCATCCAATTGCACCGTCACACAAGCACTCTCATCTGAATCAGCAACATCCACTACCCAACCCAAACTCCCATTCACATACTGCCCCTTCAAATCGTTTGCCACACACATAACTCGTGCTCCAACTTTAATACTAAGATTTACATCAGTTGGTGTATCCTTCTCTTTAAATTTTCCCTGAACTACTCCCTCAAAAACAAACTCATCACCTTCAATCTCTACAAGCTTACTTTTATTTATATAATTCGCAGCTTCATTGGTTGGAGTAAGCAAAATCGAATCCTCAGGAGGCTCTTCTTTAATGATCCTACTATTTATTTTAGATAACTGAGCAGCCGAGACATCTCTATTTCTAATTGCATTCAAGAGTTCAATAAATTCCTCATCACTTTGACGGTAAATTTTAGAAAGTTCCGTATGATCTACCTCATCCATAGCATGAAGATTTTTATAGGCAAGCGATGAGAAAAAATATGGAGTCTCATACTTTTGATCAAACTCGCCCTTATCATAAGTTGTCACAACAGGAGGCAATTGATACAAGTCACCAATCCCAACAATCCTAACTCCTCCAAACGGACGTTTATCTTGCCGTATAATCTGCAAAAACAAATCCATGGCATCAAACAAATCAGCTCTCACCATCGATATCTCATCAATGATAATTGTCTCAATCTTACGATAAATCTCTGGCTTTTTTCTCGATTCTGCCTCCATCCTCGCTGTCGCCAAATCTACCGAAGGTGGAATCTTAAAAAACCTATGAATCGTCTCCCCTCCAACATTTAAAGCCGCGACTCCTGTCGGTGCCAAAACCGGCGACCGCTTCTTGCTCTGCTCCACAAAATATTTCAAAAGAGTACTCTTCCCAGTCCCCGCTCTACCAGTAATAAAAACAAAAGCCTTGCCATCTCGTATTTTATGCAAAGCCTCATCAAATTCGGGAGTCCTATCTAAATTCATTTCGGTATATTGTGTAGTTTGAGAGCTCTGATGTCAATTAAACAAATAAAAAACTGCTAATTTCTTAGCAGCTTTTTATTTGGTAGCCCGTAGGGGAATCGAACCCCTGCTTTCAGGATGAAAACCTGATGTCCTAACCACTAGACGAACGGGCCATGTAGTGATTCAGTTGTGTGCCCTATTCTAGCCAAAACCTCTTTTCTTGTCAATAGCAAATAGGCACCCTATGTTACATGTTACATGTTACATGTTACATGAAATAAATCAGGCATCCGACAACCTAATTTCACAAGTGAAACCAAGGGGAGAGAGTCGGATAACCAATTCAACCCAGAAGCAGCAACAAGATTCGTCACTGCTTCTGGTAAGTTAAAAGAACAAGCTCCCCTCTCTCGCTAGCGGGAGAGGGGTTGGGGGTGAGGGGAGGGTATCAACACCGTGGCGACGCATGAAGCGTTGGTTCGTTCACGATTTCTACTTGCTGTGCATGAGCAGAGCAAAAGTAGATCCGACCAACCAAACTCAACACCCATTCAGTAGGCTTATCATCAGGCTTCATAATCTCTTCACAAATCAATCTGCCATGATGAACAGCCTGACACCGCACATACCCTTCTGGTACTTCTCGCGACGCCTGAACAAGCTCTCCATACTGCTTGATTAACTGGGCATCTCTCTGCAATACCTCGCGAGCGAGGTTGATAAGCCACAGCTTCAAACGAGATTCTACTAGAGAATCGCGCCGATCATGTCGCCGGAGAACTCCACGTGCAAGTTCCACAGTGCACAACTCGACACGATACTTTTTCTGAAACGTATGCAGCGAAGTCCAAGCATCATGCCACTCAGTTTTGCTCACTCCATCCCCTCCATCACCCTCACTAACTCATCACGAGTAGCGAGGATGTCTTTGGGATGCTCGTCGACGTATTGGTACTTACCTTTCGAATTGAGTTCATCGAGCAAGCGCTGGTATTTCTCCAACTTACTGATAGCTGCCCGAAGTACATCTTTACCTTTCAGTGTCTCAAGACGCTCATGACGAACAATATGAGCCTCTGCAGACGAAATTCGCAGATCCAAATCACGAAGCACTCCCAAACTTTCCTGATACTTTTGATGAAGCTTCGTAAGCTCTTCTTCGCTCTTGGCACTACACATCATGCTTAGGTATCTAGGCACAGCATCCCGCTCTGCCCGAAGCATTTTGATGCGTGCAGTCAGCTCAGCCAAATCCGTTTTCGCAAGGTCGTACATTTCATTTTCCTTTCAGGTTAACGTCCGACTCGACATCCGAAACAAGGATGAGGTGGCCGCAGAACTCCAAGTTTCTGAAGCTCTTCGCGACACTTGGTGAGTTCATGCTCCGACCAATGCATATCATTTTTGATGCAATGTGCCCGAGTATCCACTCTTCGAGAAATCGTCAGTGCTACCAACGCGACGGCATCACCAACAGGTTTCCGCGTAGATACCCAACTAGCCGCAACTCTATGACAAGTTTTCACCAATTTTTCTCTCATCTCGCAATCCTTTCTTTTTTGTTTCTCTGTACAAAAATGCTTTTCGGTCCAAAGACAGCATGCACGATCAACATCTCTGCCGTCTGCGCCGCCCTAGCCCAAGCCTTCCGTACTTTCATTTCTTGCTTCATACTCTCTGAAATCATTGTTTACCCTTCTATTTACAGCGAAAGATCAACTCACAAGTAGCTTCACTTTCACTGATAGTTTTTTCTTGGAGTAACGTATAGCCTTTCGAGCATCGCTCTCCGGCTCGAGAATAGCAAAGGTTATCAACCGAATCCATAACAACGTAAGCTTGCGCGCCATCCTTCCAAGTGATCGTTCGAATATTCGGAGGATTGCAGCCCACGAAAATTATAAGACATACCAAAAAAAAGTAGCACATGCCTCTCATTTTATTTTTCCTTTCTTTCTATTTTTTGTTTTCTGAATCCATAGGCCGATATCCCGAGCCCCCTTTCATAAAGGGGGGTGTCGAGCCTAGCTCGACAGGGGGAATCAAACTATAAATTCAGAAGAGGAGCTACAAGTTTTGCAACTCCTCAAAAACCTCCTTGTTTAAAGTACTAGTCCCCCTCCCCTTTCCTGAAATTAATTCAGGACAACGTTTTTTTAATAAACGCCGCGCTGAACTTGTTTCAGTGAGGGAGGGGTTAGGGGTGGGATTGGGTGAGGGTTTGCTATCTCCTCTTCCCCTTACGTCCACCGCGACGCTTTGCCTCTTTGGCCACTCCGCCAAACAACCTCCCCATATCAAACCTCGAAGGGTCTGCCGGGGTTTGCGGCTTATTGGTCTGCGTTGCCTTTTGAGCAGCTTTGACTTTCGCTTCATTCACGAGAGTCATTGCCGCTTCCAGCACCGCATTGACATTCGGAGCTTTGGAAAGTGCATAAAAAACCGAAGTCGAACCGCCATTACCAAAACGCTTTCGAATAGCGTCCTGACGGCGATCCTTTCCGTACGGCGCAGTAAGCTCTTCCATGAAGATCTCTTCCGCAGTATCCGGATCAAGACTCTCCATGGCACGCTCTGCCAAGGTACGTGCCATCGCTAGCAAATTGCCGGCGATACCATAGATTTCGATGTTTCGCGCATCAGCGATTTGCTGAGCCTTACGCTCTTCTTCGCGCTTAACCTCGGCATCCTTATCTGCCGCAACCAGCTGTGCCTTGAGCTGCTCTGCTTTTCGCATATACCGCTCAGCGTTAAAGTCACACATCAAGTCGTAGGCTAAAGTGTTCAACCGGCTTCGCAGGTTTTGAGGGATGAAACCATCTTCACAATGTTTTGCAACAAGTTGACGCAGCTCATCCTGAACTTTCCTAGCCTCGTTGTACTTGCGCTTACTCTCGATCTCTCGAGCCTTGAGCGCACGAAGATTCTCGATATGACTAACCGCTTGAGCATGTAGCTCATACGCTTGATGCATATCGCGTGTCCAAACGACCCGAAAATTCCGATCCTCCCAATGTGTATGTAGGGGCGTTGCCGCAGTACCATACGCGATCAGTGGCGCGCTAGTAACAACGCATTTGCCATACTCAACATCCTTCACGCATTGCACTTGAGAGTCAGGATCCATCGGATCAGGCAAAGCGATCTCTGGCCGATCAGTGAACATTTCCCATTGATGCTCGTTAGCCTTCTTGGCAAGTTGTTCCTTCAAAGCAGGCACGTAAGACTCACCAAACTGCTCCCATGCTCCCCAAAGGAGCTTCAGCATTACCAATCGACCATTCGGAAGAAACACACCTTCATCAGGAAGATCCTTCCAAATACCCGCTCGAGTTTCATCCTTTCCAATGAGAACTATGGGCTTACACCCGGGGTTGTACTCTACTGTTCTTTCTTTGCCCAACACCATGATGGTATCCGGGCAATGGGCGAGTACCTGTGCTTCTTGCGCTTCATCCAAAGACGGAAGCCGAAGGCATTCCACATCTGGAATCTCGCTAACGCACCGTGCGCCATCAAGACATTTCGCAACCAACTCTTGCAGCTGATCGCTAGACGGAACCAAGAAGATGATCTCCCCAGCCCTATCGTTAAGATCTTTGGCCCTTTGCCTAACCAGACGATTAGCTTCCAAAACAGATGTCAAAGATGCACTCATTTTTTATTCTCCTCCGAGCTTTCACTCGTTTGTTTGTTTTTCTTCTTAAACCACTCAACTTCGACATGCGATGTTTAGTAGTCATTTGAAGTGGGAAGCGCTAAGTAACACTTCCCAAAACCTCCTTTTAAGGTACTAGTTCCCCTCCCTTAATAAGGGAGGGGTTAGGGGTAGGATTAACTGAGGGTTTTCACAGCATCTGCTGTGTCACCCACTCGGCAAACATGTCCGGAAGCTTAGGCTGCCACTCATCCGGAATCTCATCCGGCCGTCTGGTCTCTCGCCAAGCTTCCAATCGTTCACCAGCAAACGTGCCCTCGATGCCCACCGAATAGCTTTCGCTATCATAGATGTACACCTCGGCAACACGTTTGACTGCATACTTCGAGATAAGTTCCTCTGGTATCACAGTTCCTTCCATAGTGGCTCTCATGTAACCATTGCGATCCTTCCACTGACGAACTGTTCCCAGCGTACAAAGTGCATGTGCCACAGAAACCTTACTCGCCCAGACAGTCTGCCTGTACCCAGAGTTGTACTCATTATGCACAAACTCCAGGGACTGAGTTTTGGCGAGCAAGTCCAAAAACTTTTTGTGAAGCTCCGAACCTTCTGTAACGACCGGAAAGTCTTCGGGATCAAGCAACTTGTGGCCCATCATCTTGTACACGCTTTTCATCGCGAGCAAGACTTCTTTGATAGCCTTGGGTGTGAGCTCGATCTTCTTGCACCACTTGCGAAACTCTCCAAGCTCTTCCTCACCATGACGACGCTTAAACCAATCACCACGGAGTTTGTACTCGAAGCCCATGTCCGTGCGCTTTAAGTAGCCAAACTCACGAAGAGCTGTAGCTACAATGTTATACGCCGTCAGGTGATCACTGCCATTAACTAGGATGCCTTTGCTATCCCAGTGCTCATTACGCACCAGCGACCAAAGCTGATCAATGCACGAGACGGTAATCATCACATCCATCAGATCGATATCTGCAGCTTCCTCAACACGAACCAGCATCTCGCCCCAATGAGGCTCAACCGGCAAACGCTCTACTGCTGCACCATATCGAGTCAGCTTCAGCTCACCATTTTGCATGATGAGCCCACGCGCACGAAACCGATCAACCACACGCGAGTACGCTTGCAAATCGATGTGGCCAATGAGATCCAACTCTCGAGCATCAACCCTGAGCTTTGCACAAGTCAGTGCTACACGCTCCAGGTCTCCACCCAGTTTGAACTCAGGCGCGACAGGCTGAAGACCATGAAAGTCTACGTTGCACCTGGACAAGATGTGAACCTCGCCATTCTTGGCACGCCCATGAACTCGTCCGCCCATCTGCAAGATCTCATTCGGTCCGAGCGGCTGTTTTTCGAGCGACTTTATGCCACCTGCTTTCACAACCTCCGTGTACCACTCGTCAGTAATGACTACAGTATCTAAGCCCGCGATATTGAGCGAGCTAGCTCCTGCAATCGTCATAAAGACGATGAACGGCTTAGGAATTTCTCCCAACAGATACGGTCGCAATTTCTCAGCGGTTTCACCTCCATGGTAAAACTCCGAATGGAGCCCTCCCACATCAGAGAATTGCTCAGCCAATTGCTCGGCCATAGCACGCGTCGGCACGAAACATGCTACTCCGCGCTGCTCGCGGACAATCTTGTCCATCAACTCGTTCAGCAACCTGTCTGGAACCAAGCTTCTCTGCCTGGATCCATACTCTTCAATCGGCACTGTACATTGCACAAATGCCTTCCGAGTCGGATCGGTTGCTTCGCAACGAATAACCGTGCACGCGCCGAGATAATCCTCGTACGCCACAGGGTCGATCGTCGCTGACATCCAGATGAACGTACACCCGACACGCTTGGCCAAAGCCATGGCGAGTTCCAGGTGCTCCGAGGTCTGATGGATCTCATCGATCACGATGAGGTCGTTAGCCGTGATTTTCTGACTCTTCAGCCAATTCACAGCCACACCAGGCGTAATGACAAGAACATTGCATTCCCATGTGTAATCAGTAGCCTCGTGTTCACGAGTAACCACGTCCACCTGGGGAGCTTTGCTCAAGACTGTGGAGCACACGTCGCGGATGGCCACTGTTTTACCGGTGCCAGTACCAGCGACAACACCGAATCCACCATTTTTCAGGTTGATCACAGCGTCAGCCAACTCCTCACCCTTTTCTCGCAAAAGCAGGGTTGGAGGGATAGCATCATTCGAAAGAACAACGCTAATGTTGACGCACGTGCTCCGCGTCGGAGCAATCACAACTACTCGAGAAAAATTCTTCACTATAAATCTCTCGAAGCAAGGAACCCTCCCCTGCTCCGGCCAGCTAAGCTGACTTCCTATGCGCTATAACCTTACGGCCTAGTAACACAAGCAGGGGGTTATACGTGTTCAAACACGAGGGTACCCATTTTTTCCGAAAAAACTATTTTACTTATTTTCCTTTCTTTCTGTTTTTTGTTTTCTGAATCCACTGCATGAATAATCACGCAGTAAATTCAGAAGAGGAATCACATATGCAACTCCTCAAGAACCTGAATACTTTTCATCTTAACCAGCCAAGAAGTTTGGCGCTGAAATCGCTTGCTGCGCAAAACTATTAGTCAGCATGTGAAATAGCATGGGAATAAATCCAAATGTCGGATTGGTCAAGTTTATATTCATAATATTTTTTAATATGTTAAAGATCCCTCTTGCGAGAGATCCCAATCAAACATATCTACTTTTTATCGTAAATAAGTTAGATTGTTAAATTGTCAAAGCAACTACACGACATACGAACCGTTAAAATGCTTCTGCTAGCTGTTCGTACGCATGACTATGGGATATACCATCGATATACCTTGTACTCATGCTTACAAAAAAACCTGCCTTTAGAGCAGATCCTATCTTAAAACTTATAGCTATCGGCTATCCGCCATCAGCTATTCGCTTAGATTTGGATCCCGCTCTCCTACGGAATTTTTAGCTAAATTTTTAAGGTCAAATCTCATCCGACACGACTTGGGCATTCTCAGCTTGACGATTAAATATATCACAAAATGACCATTTTGTCAAGGGTTTAATGACTTAACGTAACTAATTTTGCTTATTACAGCCAAAAAATCTGTTATATTTTCTTAACAAAAAAGCCCAAAAAGGGCTAAAGTCAGCTATTTTGCTCTGCTTTGTAGCGTGCATAAAATTCCACTATTATTCTGATTGCTTCAAAAGCAAGATATGATCCGAGTAAACGATTCTCATTATAAGCCAGATACAACTTCTCCGAGAGCTGATCCGCTAATAACGAAGCCCGTAGATCTACATCTTTCTCATTTTTCTCATAAGACAAAATCCACTCTTTCCTACTGCAATCGTATCTCACAAGAATAATCCTACTTCCTGCGCAATCATCATTATCCGCAAAAACTATACCAACACTTACAAAAACCATACCATAATCCGATTCAGTGTAAACCTCATAGTCAAGATCCAAACTTGAATCATTTGTTCTACATTCATGCCTATATCCAACAAACAAATTATCCTCTTTGCCATCCTCAACAACTCGATGAACTTGATTGGGTTGTAGTGCCCATGCTTTCATAATAGTAGCAATATGATTCATTACTTCTATAGCAACAGGTAGCTGTGAAAGGTGCGGGTGCAAAATCATTCTTCCTCCTTTTTGCCCCGCTACTTAATCAAAAAACACCCCAAATGTCAAGGATGCTTGCCAACAACTATTTGCTAACTGCTATTTGCTATTTTTTGAATTCCAAATAAAATACGCACCAACAACAATCAGCACAAGTGGCCAATAATAAAACAATTTTATAACTGGTAAAAATCTTTCAAAGAAAAATAAAAAACCAATCACAGCAAGAGTAATACCAAACCACTTCATTCCTTTCTTCTCGCCTTTATCATATTCTACTGGTTTATCTAAAGACGTTTTATATTGTTTATCGTAATCCATATAACTAAACAGTACTAAGATGTCTCAATTCTTGCAAGATCTTTAATAAAGAGTACATAACGTGGGATGTGTGACTTTCTTGTGGTATAATAAACATATGAATCGCTGGGTACGGACGATCATCCAAGGAGACATGTTTTATTTAATTGCGTTTGGTTTACTTACGCCAATTTTTGCGTTATTTCTTATCGATCGAATACCAAACGCCAGTCTTTTAACCGTTGGCATTGCCGAGGCTATTTTTTTAATGACACTAGCAATCCTCCGCCCTTTTACTCAACTTTCATCACAATCTGATACAAAAGGTTTCCGCACACAATACCTTCTTTGGTTTGGCAGCGTACTAATCGTACTCTCCCCTTTCCTATACCTTTTATCACGCGACATGCTTGATATCTTTGTAATTCAAATGATCTACGGAATAGGCGTTGCTTTCTCAGAACCAGCTTGGTCACGTCTTGTTAGTCAAACTTGCTCCATGTCTGCAACTAAATACAACGAACCATACCTAGCGACCGGTACACTTGTTGCGGCTGGGCTTGCAGCTTTAGGTGGTTTTATCGCAGAAAAACAAGGTATCCCAGCGCTCCTACTTTATGTTGGTGTCACACTATTCTGCGCTGCTCTTATAATGATTGTCCTGTATAGCCGCCTAGGAATGCGCACCCACAAACAAAAACTATGGTAACTACTCGCGCCAAATTACTCGCTGCAACCGATCTAATACTCGCCAGCGCTTTCGGCTTGATCCTTCCGATCCTACCAATATTTTTGATGGATCGAATTGCCAACGCCACCTTACTAACCGTTGCACTTTCTTATTCTATATATTTTGTTTCAAAAGCATTCTTTAGTTGGACATTCGGGCTCTTCCTTACTCATGGCGACTACTTGCTCCGCATTAAAAGTGGATTATTTTTTGGATCACTTTTAATCGCAATTACACCGATCCTCTACCTTTATTCTGTTAACATGAGTCACATATTCTTGGCTCAAGCTATTCTTGGTTTAGGTTTCGCTTTCTTGAAAACATCCTGGATGCACCTTACCCACCAAACTATCGAAGAATTCTTTCACGAAACCATTCTCCATGCTCATGGATTCATACTAACCTTTTGTCTTGCCATTGCAGCAGCAGTAGGTGGCTTTATCGCCTACAATTTTGGTTATACTATCTTGCTCCATACAATGACAACGCTTGGTTTTATAGCCACTTTCCTAAGTATCATTTTCATGAGTATTAAAGATAAGAAACCAGCAAAAAGAAAAGCAGCTAAAAAGAAAAAATCTTGAACCTTAATTCACTTGATTTTCATACTCAATTCATATGATTACTTATTGAATAAATCTATTCCTATAGTAATCAAGATAATTTGAACGTGAATCATGTTTTCATCCAAAGGCAGATCCGCCTTTGGCGGAAATCATGGTTCAGACAATTATTTAGAATTTTCATCTCGCCACTCGGCGATTTTTTTATGATCTCCTGATAACAAAACTTTTGGAACTTCCATTCCCTCAAAATCCTCCGGCCTAGTATATTGCGGATATTCTCTATTATCTCCTTGGCTCCAGGATTCTTCATCAAGTGACTCCTCTGCCCCCAATACACCCGAGCGCAATCTAGCAGCAGAATCTGTCATCACAAGAGACGCTAACTCACCACCAGTTAAAACATACGGTCCAATCGCTAACTCTTCATCAACTAAACTTTCCGCGACTCTATTATCAACCCCCTCATAACGTCCGCATATAAAAACCAATCGATCATACTTACTCAAACGCTTCGCATCTTTCTGCGTAAACAACTTACCCTTTGCACTAGTCAAAATAATACGTATCTTCTTCCTATCGCTGTTCACCGATCCCTGATCACTCACTAGATTTAAAGCTTTAAGAGCTTTATAAATAGGCTCAATCTGCATCACCATCCCCGGTCCTCCACCAAATGGTTTATCATCAACTCTATTGTGTTTATCATCCGTATAATCTCTAAGATTATGTGCCTCAACTTTAAGCAAACCAGCTTCTTGAGCTTTTCCTAATATTGATTGAGATGTATATCCAGTAATCATCTCTGGAAAGATGGTCAAAACATCAACCTGCAATTTGTTCTTTTTCATGATGCTATGATGTCATGTTTTTATCTTTTTGTAAAAAAAAGAAAAAAAGACGCCTAAGCGTCTTTCTTCATATTTTTTTGATTGTTAGATTCCTAGATCTGCAAGATCTTGATCAATTGGGGATGCAGGAGCAGCAGCAGCTTCTTCACCGGCTTCTGGGGCTGGTTCTGTAACTTTCTGATCCTGATGAGCCTGACGTGCACCTTCTGGTTCAAAAATCTTCAGGTTAACACGAGCATTCTCTTTAGCTCCAACTGTCTTAAGTAAGATTCGGAGTGCGCGGGCTGTCTGACCTTGGCGGCCAATTACATAACCCATATCATCTTGATTGATGTAAAGGGTGATGAGCACACCGCGTTCGTCAACTGTTCGCTCTGTACGAACGTCTTCTGGGTGATTCACAATGGATTTCACCAAGAATTCAATAAACTGCTGGTCCTTAAACTCTTCTGCCATATCGGCGATACTACCGCTCGGAGTTTCGCATTCGCCCTTAGCAAATAACGAGAATCACGAAACGGAGTTCTGTTGTAAAACTTGCTAATTAATTAGGTACAAGCAAGTTATTTTAATTGTAATTATCCGGTTTTAAGTTGCACCTTCACTTAAAACATGAGATTAGGATAGCATAAAAACCCTAAAATGTCAATCTAAGGCTAAGCATAGCAAAAAAGAGCTAATGCTCTTTTTATGCTTTTTCTTCTTCTTTTGATTCTTCTTTAGGCTTTTCTGCTGGTGCTGCTTCAGCTGTTGGAGTCGCTTCAGGAGCTGGTGCTTTTGGTTTTGCGTCTTCCTTATCCTTATCTTTATCCTTCTTTTTCTTTGCTAATATTTCCTTACGTTTCTTTGAAATCTTGATAGACTTACGCTTCTCACCTTTTACAACTCCCTGATCAATTAGCAAGTTCCAAACTGTATCAGAACATTGTGCGCCATTAGATATCCAATGTGTAATGCGATCAGTTTTCAAAGTAACCGAAACTGGAGTTGTTCGCGGATTGTAGTGGCCCAAAATTTCCAAAGCTTTACCCCATGGATCACGTGCTTTTTCGCAAACAATCAAGCGATACTCAGGCTGTTTTTTCTTACCAATACGAGTTAATCTGATATGTAACATTTATTTTGTAATTACGATTTAAAATTTGGATGATAGTTGTGCTACCAGGCACAAAAAATCAAACTATCGAGCAAATGATGGGATACTCATATCCCTATCGATGATGGGCACATAATAGTGAAAAACCAGCAAAATGTCAATACTTAACTAAAAAGAGCGGTTTTAACGCTCTTTACTATACAATTCATAGCTAGAAGCTAGTAGCTAGAGGCTAATAGCTATTATACAGCTGCGTCTAACTTACCCTTCAATTCATCCTTACTCATACCTCCAACAAATTGCTCAGCCACAGCACCATCTTTAAACAAAAGCATAGTTGGTATCGACATTATGCCATACTTACCAGCCGTTCCTTGATTCTCATCAACATTAAGCTTTCCAATCTTAATCTTTCCTTCAAACTCTGTTGCAAGCTCATCAACAATAGGAGCCATCATCTGACATGGGCCGCACCAAGGAGCCCAAAAATCAACTAACACAGGCCCACTAGCCTTCATTGCCTCTTGCTCAAAATTATCATCAGTAAATACGAAACTCATAACTTTTTATATAATCAAATAATAAGGGATAATAATAAAGACATTATTATGTTTGTAAAGAATAGTTTCTCTGCAAATGTTCTGCAAGCCTTTTAACTACAGCTTATTAACACTTGGTTAAATATTATTAATACCGCAAGCAACCTACATTTTTAATTCGTAATTTTTAATTCGTAATTAAGCGAAACAAAGTAAGCGTTACCTAGGAATCTCAACTTTCTGAGTCTTTGACTCTTCTGTGTAAATATCAATTCTATCTCCTATTTCAAGTTTTTCTTTTCCATGATAAGAAATTCCACACTCCTGACCAGATGTAACCTCTTTAACTTTTTCCTTACCAACCTGAAGCGATTCAACAATTCCCTGACCAACCGGCTGTTCATCTTCACCCTCTTTACGCCAGATAATCATCTTAGCTCCTTCTTTAGCCATCCCAGTTTTAATTTTACAACCTACAACCATTCTATCTTTCTCTGTTCTAAAAATTGCTACAACCTCTGCTTTACCAAGCTCAGTACGAATAACCTCATCAGGCAACATTGCATTTAATCTGATAATAACATCATCGATAAGCTCATAAATAATCTTATACTCTGTAAGCGCTACTCCCTGATCACGCGCCATTATAGAAGCTTGTGTTGTTGCTACAGTATTAAATCCATATACAATCGAATTACCTGCAGCTGCCGCAGCTTCGATATCACTTTCTGTTACATTGCCCAATCCTTTTTTAATCACCTCAACGCTAACCTGTTCATGTTGAATCTTTTCTAGCATTCCCAAAATTGCTTCAAGCGATCCTAAAACATCAGCCTTAATAATCACGTTAAGTGACGAATGGTTCTGATTCTTTTTATCCTCCTCTTTAATACTCTTTACAGCAGTAAACTGACTTGTCGCATTTTGATAACCAGATTTAGCCTTACGTTTTTCAAGTGACTTCCAATCTTCTGGGACTTCAAAAATATCTCCAACTGAAGGCGCAACCTTAAAACCAAGTACCTTAACAGGTGTTCCAGGTGGAGCTTCTTTTACAGTATCACCTTTATAATCGCGCATAGCACGCACCCTTCCCAACAACTCACCATTTACTCCCAAATAATCGTTCCTCTTTAACGTTCCAAATTGAACAAGTGCTGTTGCAACCGGTCCTTCACCCTTATCAACGTGAGCTTCAATGATTGTTCCATGCGCCAAATTATCTGGATTTGATTTTAATTGTTCCGCATTCATGTCTGAAATAAGCAAAATCACCTCAAGTAAATCATCAATGCCTGTCCCTTCTTTTGCAGAGATCTTAACCATAGGCGCTTCTCCACCCCAAGCTTCTGTAGTAACACCAACTTCAGCAAGTTCAGCAAGCACACGATCAACATCTGCCTCTGGCTTATCTATTTTATTCAAAGCAACTACAAAAGGAATTTTTGCAGCTTTAATAATATCAATAACCTCTCTAGTTTGTGGCTGAACACCATCATCAGCAGCAACAACAAGTATCGCGATATCAGCAACCTTTGCACCACGAGATCGCATAACAGTAAAAGCTTCATGCCCAGGTGTATCAATAAAAGTAATCAAACGATTTTTACGAATAGCTTGATAAGCACCGATGTGTTGAGTAATACCACCAGCTTCTCCATCAATAACATGCGTTCTACGAATTGCATCTAAAGTTCTTGTTTTACCATGATCAACGTGACCCATAACAACTACAACCGGTGGCCTTTCCGCCATCTTATCTTCAGATTCATTTTCTAATTTCTTTTGTAATTTATTTTGTGCTACTTCCTCTTGTTTATTTTGCTTTGCATCCTCATCTTCTTGTGTAGCCTCATAACCCAACTCATCTGCAATAATCGCTGCTGTTTCAAAATCTAATCTTTCATTTTGTGATGCTAAAATACCTGCCTTCATCAACTCCTGGATAACACGTGTAACAGGTAATTTAACGATGCCCGCCAATTCTCGCACGATAACCACAGAAGGCAAAGTAATCTTTTTCTTCTCAATATCACCATCATCAGATCCCTTCTTATTTGTAGAAAGCTCTAAAAGTTGACCGCGTAATCTTTCGCGGCGCTGTACCATCATCCACTTCTTAAAAATATGCTCACCTGTACGATTATCGATTTTGACAGCACGAGCTCCAATATCAAAACCAAGCTTTGGCAGCTTTTCTAACAATTCTTGTGGCGTGACCTTTAGTCTACGCGCTAAATCACTTACATTCATACGCTTGAGCTTAGTATTTTTTAGCTAAAAAGTCAAGAAAAAGACCACCTTTTGGGTGGTTTTGAGTACAATATTGAACATTGTATGATTTTTTACTAGGAGTTTAGGCTGTTACAATCGATCGCGACTTAGAATCCCAGGTAAAATCTTCCTGAAACACATCACTAACCTCGGCTGTAGAACAGCAACACACAGCCCACGTAACATCCTCATGTTTTACTTTCAGAGGCTTGATCAACCGTCTTTGTCTTAAATTCAGTACACTATGCCGAACCAACCAAACACTATCTTTATGATGCATTCTTTTTCTACAAAACGGACAAGTTGGATCAAGCTGATTCAGCAATTTTTCAAAAAAACAATGCGGACACAATTTTTTTTCACGATGACCGCTCACTCTCCCCTTCATTCTTTCCGGATCAAATAGAACCACATCGTCATAATTGATCAAAGTTGCCAGTAACCCTCTATTGTCCAACGCTTTCTGCAGTACCTTAGGTGGTCTAAATATAGAGTTCCGAGCAGCTTTATGCCCACATGAATATTTAAATGCCCCACCCTGATAATACACGTCCAGAAATGACAGCAAAGTAAAGGGACCGGTATATTTTGGAGTATTAATCCCCTTCAACGATGGATGACTCAGCTCCATTTCACCCTCTCTTTCGTAGAAAGATCTACCCGCATTTAGTCACAAATCCTTATTTAAGTCAACCTATTTACCACCTTTGATACTCTTGCTATTTGTTATTTGCTATTTGTCATTGTAGGATACGAATATGATCCCCGAAGAAGGCATTCTATTACTCATCGACAAACCTGTAGATTTCACCTCGCACGATGTAGTAAACGTAATCAGAAAAAAATTTAACACCCGCCGAGTTGGCCACGGTGGTACTTTAGATCCCTTCGCAACTGGCCTCCTCATAGTCGGCGTTGGCCGTGCCACTAAAAAACTCACAAACATAGTCGGCCTCGACAAAACCTACGAAGCCACAGCTCACCTTGGTGCCACTACAGACACCTACGATCTCACCGGCACAATAACACCTGCTCAAATTCCAGATTCTCAAATTCCAGATTCTCAACAAATTGAAGAAGTTCTCAAAAATTATCGCGGTACTATCGAACAAAAAGCCCCCGCCTTCTCCGCTAAAAAAGTTAAAGGCAAAAAACTCTACGAACTCGCACGCGCCGGTGAAGACGTTGAACATCTCCGCCCCACAAAAAAAGTAGACGTCACAGAACTCGAGATCACTTTCTACGAATATCCAATTCTCAAATTCCGCGTCACCTGTTCCTCTGGTACCTACATCCGCTCCATCGCCCACGACATTGGCCAAGACTTAGGCTGTGGCGCATATTTGACTGAACTCCGCCGTACTCGCATAGGTGAGCATCAACTAGAAGACGCTAAAAAATTAGATGCCATACAATCAATCTCCTAAATCAGGAGGTTTTTAATTTGACGTAAATCATAAATCCAAGCATAGTTTATATAGCACCTTCGAAGGAGTCACATCATGTACAATTTTGCCAGCATGAATGGCTGGGAGAAAATCCATTACCTCGGATCACATTTTGCTCTTTTAACAGGAATCATACTCTACGGTGAATTCAATCCGTTTAACACATACGGCCTTTCCTTTGTCATTGGGATATCTGTCACCTCAATTGTTTCTGGTTTAATTGGTATCTTTTTCCTAATCCTTATTCAGCATCTATACGAACGATGTTCACAATCTCAAACCTCCTAAACTAGAGGTATTTTTTTTACTTGACGCAAACCTCAATTCAAAGCACTATCTATATAGTACCTTCTAAGGAGCGAGCGATGTTGAATTACACATCCCTAGAACAAATCAAACAACAACAGCAATTCAATGAATATTTAGCCGACCTAGATGGTTGGGACAAAATCAAACACTTTGGCGCTCAATTCTGCATGATAATTGGCGTTATCGTTTACAGCTACCTCACATCATGGAAAGCCGAAGGTGGCTTTGCGGCAATAGGCATGCTCGCATCAGCAGTCGCAAGCGGGCTTATTGGCTACGCAATCCTCCGAATTATCCAATTCTTCTACGAACTCATCTTCGAATGATTCGTCCACCTCCTAACTCAGGAGGTCTTTTTTTATCCCATAAAACACAAAATTATGTGCTTATTTGTTATAAATATATATCACGAAAGTGATTCCATCATTGTTAATTTTTAATTTGGATGGTTGACCATCCAAGATAATCCTGCTACATTATAGTTGCAGAAATTAATGTTATTAACCGTCTCGGATGTACTTGTTCGTCATGTAATTACCCAATAATTTTTACGGTTTCTTCTAGTAGATATATTTTCTTGAAACAATGAAAAATCCGCATAATAAAAGTCAGATATAGTCGGATTGAGGCCCCACCGTGGAGCCGTAAGATTTTGTACAAACGAACATAACACCGAGCGTATAAAAATATGTACGCATTTATTGCATTGGTATTAGGCCTTGCAGCAGGTGGTGGTGGTGCAGCCATCTACTACGTCCAAAAAGCCAAATCAGCCAAACTATCAGTCGAAGCAGCCAAAGAAAAGGCTCAAAAAATTATTACAGACGCCGAACTCAAAGAGTCCGACGTCATGGTTCGTGCTAAAGATAAAGCAATCAAAATCCTTGAAGAGGCCCGCACAGAAGAAAAGAAAGGTTTAGAAGACCTTAAACATCAGCAAAAAGAATTAAACGAACGCGAAAACTCTTTTTCCAAAAAGATGATCGAAATTGACGATCTTAAAAAATCTCTAGACGACAAAAACGTTGACATCGAAAAACGTTCAGCAGAAATCGAAGAGATGAAGCTTGAGGAAAGTAAAAAACTCGAAGAAGTTGCTGGCCTTACTCAAGATCAAGCTGTCGAGCGCATGCTCTCACTTGTTGAAGAGCAACATCAAGATACCTTGATGAACCGCATTCGCAAACTAGAACAACTTGAGACAGATGAAATCGAACGCAAAGCAAGAAACATTTTGGGTGTTACTATTCAGCGCCTCGCCGCCTCTCATGTCACAGAAACCACAACTACAAATGTAGAGCTACCAAACGACGAAATGAAAGGCCGTGTCATCGGTCGCGAAGGTAGAAATATTAAAGCAATCGAACAGCTTACAGGATGCGAACTTATCATCGACGATACGCCAAATATGATCACCATTTCTGGCTTCTCCCCTATCCGTCGTCAAGTTGCTAGCAGATCATTAACCAAACTTATTGCTGATGGTCGTATTCACCCAGGGCGCATCGAAGAATCAGTAGACGAAGCTAAAAAAGAATTGCAGCTTGATATCAAAAAAGCTGGTGAAGATGCATTATTCGAACTCGGCATCTCCATGGCTGGTATCGATCCTAAGCTTGTACAAATTTTAGGTCGTTTAAAATATCGCACCTCTTATGGTCAAAACATTCTCCAGCACTCCATCGAAGTTTCACTTATAGCAACCGCTCTCGCCGAAGAACTTGGCGCTGATGTCTCAGTTTGTAAAAAAGGTGGTCTTTTCCATGACATTGGAAAAGCTGTCGATCATGACTTGCAAGGTGGCCACCCAGAACTAGGTGTTCAGATCCTCAAAAAATTCGGCTTCCCAGAAGAAATCTGGTACCAATCAATTGGACATCATGAAGATAAACCAAAAACTCTCGAAGCAGTTATTATTAAAGCGGCAGATGCAATTAGTGGCGCGCGCCCTGGAGCCCGTAAAGACACATTAGAGCAATATGTAAAACGTCTAGAAGAATTGGAAAAGGTTGCAAGTGGTTTTGAAGGCATCGACAGAGTTTACGCTATTCAAGCAGGTCGTGAAGTTCGCGTCTTTGTAAATCCAATGTCTATAGACGATTTCAACGCAACAAACCTAGCTCGCGAAATTGCCAAAAAAATCGAATCCGAACTCAAATATCCTGGAGAAGTAAAAGTAACACTCATCCGCGAAACCAGAATTACAGAATACGCTCGCTAACAATCAAAAAAAATAAATTAAAACTCTACTTCGGTAGAGTTTTTTTATTGAGTTTTATTTTAAGTTATCTATAGTAAAGTATTATTACCGAGGGTAAGGAGAGTTCATGTTAGCAACACCAACAAAAAGAGAACTTCTCAATTTTCTATCATTCGCAAGATCAACAATGAGCCCTTGCTCCAAGCATGAGCTAGCCACAACCCTTCCCAAGGCACGTATCTTCACAATTTCTCGCGGTCCTTTTCTATATACCCTTACAACATGGGGCAATGGCGCCTTCATGCAAATCGAAGTTGTCTTCTACAATGATTGCATAATATGGAGCATGAGCCTTCAAGGCAGAGTAATCATCACTTCCGCAACCAAACCTGCTCGTATCGATTCTAAGAAGTTCTCACAAACCGTATTCGACTTTGTACAGACTTGTCGCAGAGAACCAAATTATTGCCGCTTTTCTCCGGGGCCAAACATATACACCGAGGGACGTCTCAAGTATGAATGCAAAACCAAAGGCGTAGATTATTCTTGGCTACAAGGTACAGAAGAAGTATATAAATGCATCGAAGGTGAAAACTACCCTCTCTTCACAAGTGCTTTCCAAGCTCAAATACTCCTATCCTCTTAACAGGGGATTTTTTATTACACAGCAACTACATTTTAGACGTTGCCACTTTATAGACGTTATCACGTTACGCCAATATACTATCTATATATGCAAAACAATGTCATTCCCATTTTAAAAACACTAGGACTTCTAGAAAGTGAAATCAAAACTTATATAGCCACTTTAGAGCTAGGTCCAAGCACTGTTTTGGACATAAGTGATAAAACCGATCTATCACGCCAAGCTATATATACCGCAATCGAGTCACTAGTTAAGCAAGGTTTAATGAGTTCGGTTGAGAAAAATAAAAAAACACTTTATGCAGCAGAATCCCCCGAACGTCTTAAATCCTTTGCTCAAACAAAATTAAAAAAAATGGAAGCAATAATAAATGAAGTAAATTTAATCAGTGACGACTTAAAGTTAGTAGAAAAAGGAGATAAACCTATTGTCAAAATGTTCGAAGGTAAAGAAGGTATTATTAGTATTCATGACGACATCGCTCAAACCAAACCTCAATTTATAGATGACTTTGTTAATGACGATGCCCTGAGTAAATTACTTAATGAAGAAGATGTGGCACCACTAAAACATAGACTAGATAAGCTAAATATTAACACAAAAGCCCTGACAATCTCATCAGAAACCCCTTCAGATATCCATCGTAAACTTAAAACAATTAAACACATCAAACGAAAAGATATTAATTTTGATGGCGACATCGTCATCTATGGCGATAAAGTAGCCCTAACTTCTCTTCAAGGAAAAATTATAAGCGTCATCATAGATAATCCATCAATCGCTCAATCCTTACGTGAACTTTTCAAACTTGCTTGGGAAAACAAAGAATTAAACCGACCATTATCTTATCTAGACCAATCCTAAAAGGAAGATAGACGTTATTTCGTTACAACGTTATACTACCTGCGTATGCAAAATAATATTGTCCCCATCTTAAAAACATTAGGACTTCTAGAGAGTGAAGTCAAAACCTATTTAGCCGCTTTAGAACTCGGCCCTAGTACTGTTTTAGAACTCAATAAAAAAATTGGTCTTTCACGACAAGCAATTTATACAGCCATTGAATCATTGATCAAACAAGGTTTAATGAGTTCAGTTGAAAAAGGTAAAAAGACACTTTACGCAGCAGAATCCCCCGAACGTTTAAGATCATTTGCCGAAGCCAAACTCAAAAAAATGGAAGCTACGGTGCGTGAAATAAAAACTATCTCCAAAGATCTCACACTTATTCAAAAAGGTGATAAACCAGTAGTAAGAATATTTGAAGGTGAAGATGGTTTAAAAAACATGATCGACAATGTAATCACCACCAAACCAAAACACCTTGATGAATTCACCAACGAAGATTCTGTAGGCAAACTTTTTACAGAAGAGGAGCGTCAACCTTTAAAAATGCATTTAACCAAACATGGCGTTACCACAAATCTTCTCTCATTAACAAGTAATCCCGGCCCATTACGCAAATCTTCACAAAGACGTGTAATTACAAGAGATGATATTAAATTTTACGGAGACATTATGATTTATGATAACAACGTCTCTCTTCAAACGACTAGAGGTAAATTGATTTCAGTTTTCATTGAAAGTAAAGAATTGGCCGATACAATGCGCGCTCTGTTTAAACTTGCCTGGGATAATAAAAATATTTAAAAAAGGCTCGAAGCGATTGCTCCAAGCCTTGCGATCTCCCTGAATTGGGAGATTTTTTTCTAGAAAGAACTAACGGTTTTCAGAATCTGCCGGGTGATCTACCCGCCAAATCCGCTCTCGAGGGACTTGCCACCAAAACCGGACATCAGCGTCTTGCCTCCGAATCCACTTTCGATGGCTTTCCCGCCAAATCCGCTGAACGTGATTGCGGGTTGCATCTTGCCACCAAAACCGCTCTCGAGGTACTTACCGTCGAATCCGCTGAAAAGCGCATTCGACGCACTATCTGCGATCGCGTTCCATTTGCCGATGACTTGCTCCGCCAAACGACTGGTCAACTGCGCAAAGTATTCTTCGCTGCATTCGCCGTCGTCAGCCGAGCACATCATCGATCCGTCGACTTCATTCGAATTCGTATTTTGGTTGGAGTCGTCGTTGGATCCGATCGTATCGTCGTCGCTGTTGTCGTCATTATTTTCGTCGTTGTCGCATCGAAAGCTGCCAAGATCCTTGAAAGATCTTCCATTTTTGAAAGCTTTCACTGCAATGCCAGCCATCACCATGACGGTGATCAATAGCGACAAACCCAAATATCCCAGAGCGAATCCGCTACTAACAATAAGTGACGAACCGCAAACTAAGAGCACGCAGCCGAACAAACAGAGTACCAGAGCTGAGAGAGAATTTGATTTTCTCTCTGTGTATTTTCTGGTTTTCAACATATTTCGATCCTCGTCGTTCTTCTTAAGAAGATATGACGTTTCGATCCTTGAACACCAGATCAAGTCCTCACAAGACCTCATCAGTTGTAGCGCCGAGTTTAACGGGTTCATCAACCAATCTTCTGGCTCCTCCTTTCGGTCGCAACAACACGATGAAAAATTCTGACTCTTGCTGTTTTTACACATATCTTCCATTTCAATCCCCTTCTCCTTATAAGTTGATCCCGCCTCGAAGGGTCTGGCGAGAACGTACAATATGCAGAGAGATCCTCCCAGCACAGTCCCCTAGCTATTTCAGAGAACCAAGAAAGATACCATAAATAGGGCATTTTGTCAAGAGTAGCAAGACAAAGTAAAAAATCAGCCTAACTATATGGCTGACAATGTTTAACATTTGTTAATTAGTTAACAAAACCATTTTTTGGTCTTTTTTGGCTAAATAGAGGCTTAAGTTAGACCCTGAAACGAATTCAAGAATTCGGTGAAAGGGTTTTTGTCTAGGAGGGGTTGACAAAATCAAATGGTCATGTTAGGGTCAATCATTCGCTGGACAAAGGCCCCCAACCTCCAGTGATGACGGGAGTCGAGCCAATGCTCGATTTTCAAAAAACAAAAACAAAACCATATGTAAACCTTACAATCAAACATCATAAAAACTGCATCAAATCTCCCGGCATGCTTGTCCGGAGGAATCGAAATTCAAAATTCGATTATATCTAGCCTTCTCGTTATTAGTTTCTCGTAAATTCAAGCGCTCGCTTGCGGGCCAAAGAGGTAACGAACACGCAAGGCCGGAACTTGGATGAAAGTCCATTTTATTCCGATGCAAACAAATTTTGGATCGCAAGATCCAATCTCTTGTAAAGTTCGTCATCCGAGGAGAAATGATGAGCTTTAGAAGAGAGCCCTAAAAAATCTAATAATTAAAAATAGCAATCTACACAACATATGGGGGAGAGTTAACTCTCCCCTCCACCATAACTCATGTCACAAGTTACATGATTTGCGGTGGGGAATCTGCAAGTAAGAATGACTACTCAAATTACCTCCCTTTTTTGAGTAGCCTTACAAGCTAAAGTCCCCTTTGCGCTTATAGCTCAACTGGTAGAGCCACGGGCTTTCCTGTCCTCAGTAGCTTTATGCGAAGGAGGATAACCCGAAGGTTGTAGGTTCAAATCCTACTGAGCGCACTAATTCAAAAGGAAAAACCAAAATGAATAACCCAGAATCTTTTTTTTCAGATCCCACCAACGACAATGGTTCTATGTCAGTAATCGAGTTCCCATCGATAACAGACACAGAACCATCCCGCCCCCAATCCTCATCCGGAGAAGTGATTGAGTTCCGCTCAATCATCTCCGACCCCACCCCCGATCCCGAACCGCCTTGCGCGGCCTAACGGATCTCTTGCGACAACTCTGTCGCAATCTCCCCATACTTAACAAATATTCTACATATTGTTCAGTGCGGAGAGCTTGATACTTTTATAGAATTAATATAAGCTCCTCAACAAGAGAACCAAGGAAAAATCGCTTTTATTCATCTTTTGATGAGTATCCCCCGAAGCTTCAGCGAAGGGGGACCCCATTGGTCCTCATGCGAAAAAAAGTCGCCCTAATAAGCGATTTTTTTGTTTTTAATACTCAATCAAAAAAACTAGACCTTGTTGCATAATACTATTGACAAAGCCTTCAAAAACTGGCATTCTAAATCATCGCAATAGTGCGATTCTAGGGAGGAATACAGATGGAAAAAATCGATCTTTCACAAGTCACTTTACCCTATATCCCCTGTGCCGCGACATTCCTAGTCAGCGACCTATTCCATACCCAAACCTGGATAGTTACTGAGTTCAACAGACTACGCAATACCGAAACACTTTTCGAGCGCGTACTCAGTGTTGGCCTGCTAACGCACCTGAGCAGACCCAAGCCCGGTGTCGATCTTCCCAAAGCCGTCATCGAACTAGAAACTGGAATCGGCCCCAATCACCTTGCAGTGATGTGGCTCAAAGAAGTTTTTGCAGAAAACGAAAAAACAGAAGAAGCTCTTGAATTTGAATGGTTATACCAAGCCGCAAAACTCTCGAACGACTTCGACACGCTAACCGCTTTAGTTTGCGAAGAGAACGATCAAGACAAGCTTTGGGCAGCAGGAGTCAAGCTCTTGCACGCTCGTGATGATCTACAGCGGGTCGGGAATCTAATACGTACAGCATCAGAAAAAGCAGATTACTGGACCAAACTTTTCAATAGCTTGGATACCAGATGCGCAATACACCATTCCGTCTGGTCCATGATCGAACCGCGAGAAGACAAACGCATTCACGCAGCCATGACAGACAATGTCATAACCAGCAACACGCCGTGGTGGCACGAAATGGTTTGTGAATGCAGTACCAAGAATAATCTCGAATATTGTGAGGCCACAGATCCAACGCTGTACGTTGATGAATCTGGTGTACACTTCTGGCTCGGCATGTTCACACCCGACATGAAGCTCCGCGACAACTTCCTGATGTATATTGGGGAGAACGAGGATATGAACCGTGACAATCTGGCCAATGCCTTGCAAAGCATGGGTGAAATCCACCACGAACACCTCACACACAGTGGCTGTCAAATCCTTTTCACCCATGGTGACGACAAAATCTGGAGTTTCGCTTCAGTCCAACCCTTCCATGTCGGTGATCAATTCAGTCTAGTTGGAGGAGACGAACACCAACAGCTCGTTGGTGAGGGTGAGCACTTCACTGAGCTCCGCACCATCCTTCGTCTCATAGCTGTCGCCAAAGTCGAAGCTCAAGATGCTAAGCGCAAATTGATCCATATGGAAGAGCAAGTATTCCAGATGGAAACTCTACGCGACATACAGATCATTCCACCTGCAATCGACATGCTCGTGGATTTAAAAACCGCTCCCGAATGGATAAAAGAGTATGTCTACAGTGCTTTCGAAAGTCGCTCTCCATACCAGGTTGCTGTTTCTGTAGGCCTCATGGCTCGTACCAACCAAGACGAAATCCGTGAACGAGCAAAGCTTTGGGCAAAAAGCCTCACCAAAGAGCAGTGCTATCAGCTCACGCACGAATGCACTAACAATCTCGTTGAACTAGCAGAAGCAGCAGCTCTACTAGAAAGCGAAAGCAATCCCATAACACGCGCCGACATGGCATCGCACATTCTCCACGGACGTGATGGCATCGAAAGTTGCATTTGGGTACTGGAAGCAATAGGTCGACCGATCAGCTTTACAACTGAAAACGTCGATTCCCGCCTACTCGATTGCAAGCCGCTCTTTGAAGCGAAAATCGATCCAGATACAAACCGCTTCAACAAAACACTGATGCTGGTTCGCGAAACCTGCCCTGCCTGCTGGTGGGTAGCACGCGCCAACTTCATTTAAACCACTCAACCGTCAGAACTCATCTGACGGTTTTTTGTTTATATATTAAAGCTTCTATCATTGAAATTTTTATCGATCCGTGTTAGCCTTTGTTTCGAAAGGGAGGGAACCTTGAAAACCAAAAACCCCAAACCAAGAGCCAAGCACCTACCGATTATTCTAACCAGAACCTGCGATAACATTCGGTTAAGCTTAGAGTTAGGCGACTTCAGTGTATGCGCCTTAAAAAAACTCAAATTTCGTCTATGGCAGCTTATAACAAAACAAGTCGCGACAGATGAACAACAAGATCTCTTTAATCGAGTCGATATCGAACTATCGCGTCATACCCCTTCACGAGGCATCTCATGAATGATTTCAATAGAGACTTATATCTCAACTTCTTACACGAGGCTCGGCGTAGAACTTACGTCGATGAGAAACAATACACCGTAGCTCCAATACATGGCTTTAAGGGCAATACCTACTTAGATGGTAAAAGCCAACTAACCGTATTACAAACAGGAATCGAACAATTATTTGTATTAGAAATCGGTTATCGTGGCAAAGTACCAGTTTGGACTCTAACGCATCATGGCAAATTCCTATCCGCAACATTAGACCAAGACTCTAATATCATAAAACGACAGTGCTTTATTATGGATGTTATAAAATTCCTCAGAGATGCAGTTGGCGCAAACAAAAACAAATGCCAAGCAAGAGGACCTCAAAATTTTATAAAAGGACCATTCGAGTATGAATGCGACTACTCATCAGATACGCCACCAACTCATGGAAAGGAAAATATCTACTATCAAGAAGCTCCAATCTACCGCGCACGTTTTAACGCGCAATGGCTCATTAACGACTAAACCGTCAAAATTCATTTGGCGGTTTTTTATTGACGCAAAGTAACAATATCTTTAATATAAATCTATAAGAGATATACTGTTCTTTTAAAAACCATTTACTATATAGGAGGATCAGGATGGTAAATAAGAAATCACTATTAGACGCAGAAACAACCGAAACTTCAAAAGAAGTTTCAAAACCCAAAATCTACAACCCTCTGCCCAAAAGAAGGACTTACTATGTGAGTCCGGATGGAACCGTAATTTTTGATCATTCTGAAGCTGTTTCGGATATCGTATCAAAAAAATACAATCCATAATCTAACTGTTTATTTCATGTAAACTCTATCGTGCACAAGTTTTTATTTGTATATCTCTTACTTGTGCCATCTCTTGAACAGATATCTAACATGTCTCTTCAAGAAATGTATGAAAAAAATAAACTTCCTAATCTTTGGAGATATCGTTGGTAAAATTGGTCGCAAAGCACTAACTACCAAACTCCCTGATTTAAAATCTAAATACAAACCAGATCTTACAATCGCAAATGTCGAAAATTTAGCTCATGGTCATGGTATTACCAAAAAAACACTTCAAGAAATTATTGACGCCGGAGTAGACGTTTTTACTTCTGGTCATCATGTTTTTGAAAACCAACAAGGCCTACCTCTTTTAGATGATCCAAACTGGTCCGATAAACTCATTCGCCCAGCTAACGTCGGCCCAAACCTCCCCGGAGTAGGCTGGATGCACCTCACTATCAAAGATACCCAAGTCAGTATCCTAAACCTTCAAGGGCAGCTTTTTATGCCTCAAGAGCCATCCTCAGTTTTCCTCTCATTTGACCGCTTTTGGAATGAACAAATCGGTGATTCATCAAAAAAAATCGTAATTGTAGATATTCACGCCGAAACAACCAGTGAAAAAAATGCCTTTGCCAATTATGCTGACGGTAGAGCCAATATTGTCTTTGGTACCCATACTCACGTACCCACAAACGACCTCAGAGTAATGCCTAAAGGAACAGTCCAGTTAACAGACGCCGGCATGGTAGGTGCTTATCAATCTGTTATAGGATTCGAGAAAAATAGCTCTATTAAGCGATTTTTAGAAGATACAACAGCACCCTATAAAATCGTTGAAAAAGGCGAAGCCGAGATTAATGGCCTATTTGTCAGTTTAGATTTAGACAATCATGAGGTAATTAAAATGAGCCAGGTACGTGAAATAGTTGCAATTTAAGCCAAAATATGCTATAGTAAGACCATAATTACTTCTGTATCCATAACCGGATCGCAGTTTAATCTATTAACCTTTTACTATGAACAAAGCAGAACTCATCAATGTGATCGCAGATCGCGTTGGCGTCACCAAAAAACAAGCAGAGGACATGGTCGAATCATTCGTTGATATCGTCACTTCCCAACTTGTAGACGATGGAGATGTGACAATTGCAGGTTTTGGACAGTTCACAGCCCGCACACGTGCAGGTAGAACTGGTGTTAACCCACAAAACCCTAGCGAGCACATCCAAATCCCTCCAGTTCGTGTTGCAAAGTTTAAACCAGGTAAAGGTCTTAAAGATGCTCTAAAGGCACCTAGAGACAAAGCTCCTGAAACAAGCGCACCTGAAGCACCAGCTCCAACACCAGAACCAGAGGCTCCAGCTCCAACACCAGAAACACCAAGTTACCCATCAGCGTAACAATCCAAAAAACAGCCTTAGGGCTGTTTTTTTATTTATTTATTTTAGAAACGACCGCAACTAAATTTCGCCCAAAGAAAAAGTTTGTCCACCCAGTTTTATCATACCCATTTATCTTCTCAATCTTCCATTGATTTTCATCAAATAACTGACGAAACTCTTTTAAGGTAAACGCATGAACATACCGATTTCTTGGGATTTTACCAGCTTTCCATACATAATATAGATCCCCTCTATCCCCTCCTTTAAAACCCGGGATCCTCAGCCAAGCCCTCTTTATCATCTCCCAAGTCAGAAATCTCTTTGCTCGCAAATTCCAAACAGACAAAATCAACTGCCCTCCCGGCTTCAAAATCCTATGCAATTCTTTTATTGACTCTTCACGTTCTTGATTTGACGGCACATGGTGCAAAACTGCAACACATGTAACAGCATCAGCTACCGCATCCTCAACCTCCAACTTTGGAAATCCACCTGCCATCATCTTAGATTGCTTATGACTTGGCAAACGACGTTTAGCAAACTCTCGCAAACTACTACTCGGTTCAATGCCAACATAATTCACCCCCTCCGGCACAACATCCAAAAGTCTTGCATTCCCTGCACCAACATCAACCAGAGTATCTCCATTTTTCAATCGAGACATAAAATCCAACATCAACTCCCATACATGATGTCTAGTATGCCCAAAAGCATTCCCCTCTAACTCATAAAAATCACTAACCTGATTATTGAGCTCTTTTTTCAGCTGATTATCCATACACCTCATCCTACTCGAACTATTCTTTTAGAGCAATATCTAGACCTTGACCCCGTCGTTCGCGAAAGACGGGGTTGATCAAAACCCATTTTTCTGTCATTATAGCTCAATGTCATAACGTAAAACGTCATAAAGTCATAACGGTGTTACTAAGCAACTACGTTAAGACGTTAAGACCTATCTCTAAGCATGTTAATCAAACCTCCTCTCGAAATCGCTAAAGCCGTGATTAAATCACTGGCTGATTTTGATGCGCCTACTCGAAAGGATGTAATGAAAACAATTCGTAAGACAATAAAAAACACTAACTACGCTTTTCCTACATCCATCCAACTATGGGAAGCATACCGCGAGCTCTTGCAAGAGGGTCTAGAAAAAAATGAAAATATAGAACGAGCACTTCGAGTTAAAGACGTTCGCACCGACAGCGGCGTCGCTCCCATCACAGTTCTCACCAAACCCTATCCTTGCCCAGGTAACTGCGTCTACTGCCCCACAGAGTATCGCATGCCAAAAAGCTACATCAGTAGCGAACCAGCAGCCGCACGCGCTCTTAGCTTAGAATTCGATCCCTACGAACAAGTTAAACAACGCGTTCAAGCACTAGAACGCAACGGTCACACAGCTAACAAAATCGAACTCATAGTCAAAGGCGGAACCTGGTCAGCGTATCCGCAAGACTACCGCGAATGGTTCATAACCAGATGCTTCGAAGCAGCAAATGAACTAGGCGAAACTGGAATCCCTCTAAGTCTCCCTTTGACAAGGGAGACTTGTTCTACGGTACATGGTGAGATTATGCCATATGATAGTGACCTGACAGAACTAGCCAAACAACTCAGAAATAATCAAACTCCTGCGGAAGAAATATTTTGGCAAGAGCTACTTAAAAATGATAAAACTGATTTTAAATTTTTAAGACAAAAACCACTCGACAACTTCATCGTTGATTTTTATTGTTCAAAGTTAATGCTCGCAATCGAAATTGATGGTGAAATACATTCAAAAATGCAAGAAGCAGATATCGAGCGTACATATACACTTGAAGACATAGGAGTAAAAGTCATTAGATATAAAAATGAGGAAATTTTTAACAACTTAGAAAATGTTAAAAATGATTTACTCAATCAAATACAAATCCGCCTAAAAGAACTACAAGCCCCCTTATCAAAAAGAGATAAAAACCCAGGCTCCCCCTTGTCAAAGGGGGTTGGGGGGATTTCCAAAACCCAACTAACTAACGAAACTGCCACCTACCGCATCATCGGCCTCACTATCGAAACCCGTCCCGACCACATTACTCCCGATGAAGTCATCCATCTCCGCAATCTTGGTGTTACTCGAGTAGAGTTGGGTCTACAAATAATAAACGATCGCGTCCTCAAACTCACCGGCCGTGGTACAACCGTCGCTGACGCAGAGCAAGCTATCGCGCTACTTAAAGCTGCCGCCTTTAAAGTTGACGTTCACATCCTTCCTGGTCAACCAGGCGCAACTCGCAAAGATGACCTTGAATCTTTCAAATTACTTTTTGACGATCCCCGCTTTCGCCCCGACATGATCAAACTATATCCCTGCGTCGTCTTACCAAACTCAGAACTTCACGCTATAGCAGAGCGAGGTGATTTTAAACCCCTCGAAGGTGAAGATCTCCGCGAGTTATTGATAGAGATGCAATCAACGATCCCCTACTACTGCAGAGTCTCTCGCCTAATCCGCGATTTTCCTGCGGGAGATATCTCTCACGGCAACAAACAAACCAACCTCCGCGAATCTATCGAGTCAGAAATGAAACGACGTGGTATTTTTTGCAAATGCTTACGTTGCCGCGAAGTTGCGCACGTCCCAGGTGATCACACCAACGACAAAACCCAGCTCTTCGAAGAGCGTTACGAAAACGCCGGCGGCACCGAAATCTTCCTATCGATCGAAAACGAAAACCGCACAGCAGTCTTCGGCTTCTGCCGCCTCCGCCTCCCACAACCCTCTTTAGTAAAGAGGGACGATGTTGCCAAAGGCAACATCTGGGAGATTTTAGAGGCATTCCCTATCTTAAAAACCTCCGCCCAAATCCGCGAACTCCACACCTACGGCACTGCCTTAAACATCAACCAACAAGATAAAGACGCATCCCAACACAAAGGCTATGGCAAAAAATTGATGGCCAGAGCTGAGGAGATCGCAATCAAGGAAGGCTACAAAAACATAGCTGTCATCTCCGGCATCGGCGTCCGCGAATACTACAAAACTCTCAGCTACCACGAAGAAGATACCTACATGGTAAAAGAATTAAAAAACAGCGCCTAAACGCTGTTTTTTTTTAAGTTAATTCACTTCTAAACTGAATTACCTTATCTCTATCAACTTCAGCCTCTTTTAATCGACCCTGAAGCGCCTTTATCCTATCATGATCTTTATTGGTATCAGCACCTGCTTTCTCTAGCTGATTATTTAACTTCAAAATCTCCTCTTGTTGCATATCAATAATCAAATGATTTCTAAGTAGTATGTGTTCTAAATCAGCCCTCTCAACATCTTCTTTACCTTTTTCCTTCATTCTAGTTGTAACAAACTCAATCATTTCTTCTGTTGTATTCTTTAGTGATACACCACCTGCAAATTCTTTAGCTAACTCCTTTATCCTCTTCTTACCATCTTCACCAAATATAGACTTAGATGAATAAGCATATAAAACATCCAACTCAGCTTGCGGATCAGCTCTATCACCTTCCGGTATCCTGTATATTTCGCTCTGTCTCTGCAGTAACAATATAAAACGATTTACAGCTTTATCAGCCTCGACCCTTGCATCCGCTTCGTGAACCAATGTATCAGGATTTGCCATACCCGGATTATTTTCTTCCGAATAACCTCTAGCGCCAAAATTAAATTGAAGCATCTCAGGCTTATATCTCCCCGAACCCCCTGGATATTCTGGAATGCGCCTCACGTCGTTTATTGCCGTTTCACGAATCTCTTGAATCACTTCTTGTACAAGTTCATCATCATCTACATTTATTGTAAAAACAAATTCATCTCCCCCAACTCTATAAGCCTCAGCTCCGATATCCTCATATTTCCTTTTTACAGCATCCAAAATTTTACCAGCCGCGAGTATCGCATTATCTCCGGTTTTGCTCCCGCCCTCTTTATCAAAAAATTTCAAAAACGCCATGTCTATCGAGATAACTGAGATCGGCTTTTTACTCTCGATTCTCTCATTCATTTCGCCAAACAACACACCTCTCTGATTCAAACCGGTTGCACTATCTCGTTTTAACTTCTCAACCTCCAGAGTTAGCTTAGCTAGTTTTATCTCTTTCTCATCAGCTCCTTCGTCTTTAAGAGCTTCATATTTGGCTTGTAGCTCACCCAAAATCTGCTGACCCTCTGTTTCCCCCAACCCTTCCATACGAGCTTCAAACTCCTTCACATCTTGTTCTTGCTTCGAACCATATTCCACCTTTATCGCTGTTCTTTCAGATGCTGGAGCCACCTCAGGAACATCAATCAATTTCTCATCTGCTTTTTTTTGCAAATCACTGATAATTTGTTTTTGCAATTCCAATTCCATCTTCCTCTTCAATTCGTATCTATCTTGAAAAGCACCAATCGAGCTATCTCGAGCTGTTAAGAATAGATGACCTTCCCAATCATGCGCATCCTCTTTATCAGACTCATCTAGTGCATCCTCTTTATCAGAATTGATCTTAACACCCCTATCACGTAAAGCTTGCTTAAACTCATTAAAATCCAGTGCTTTATCACTGCCTGGTTTTGCGAACAGAGTTCCAAGCGTCTTTTGTAAAAAATCATTATATAAATCTTCTGCTGATATTCCCTCCGGATTTCTAATCTTATCAATAATCCTCTCTAGCCTAGAACCAACTTTTTCAAAGTCATTCATCGTAAAAAGCCTTTCTCTAAGCAATGTGATAAATAACGTTCTATCATCCTTCTCTGCATCATCTATATCTATCTCTTTTACAGCTTCTGATCCAAAAACCGATCTCATAGATTCTAAAATCTCATAACTACCTCTAAGAGATATATTGTTCGCCGCAAGAGGAACCGCCTCAACCCCATATTCCTCGGGCATCTCAACATTACCTTGTAAGTCTTCCGTGATTCTTTTTGCAATCTCTGCATTCACATCTTTCAACACAACCGCAAAATCATTACCGCTAACACGATAAACTTCAAACATACCAGAAATCCTCTCAACGACATCTTCCCCATCTATATATCGTAATAAATTCTGCGACACTATCTCTTGTATTCTGTTATACGTAACCTCCAATCCAACATCCCCAAGTTGATGCTCACCCGCAGAATTTAACCTATCCAACTCACCCATATTTACGAGTACCAAATGATGCCGATCCAATGCTTCGGGTTGTTCGATGTTTAGCTCGCCCGCTTCATTCCTGCCTAAACCTATCTCTTCAAGAGTGTCTCGTAAATCAACACCAAAACGATCTCCTTTTTTTGCCCCTGTTACATCCCGCTCCCATTTGTAAAACTCATATTCTTTCTGAGCAATTTTAAGATCCATTTCTAGACGATCCTCATCCTCCGTTGTTGTAGCTTTTTCCATTTCCGTAGATAGCGAAACAACTTTTTCTGCTCTGGCTCGAAGCTCGTTTCTAACCTCAGTTGTTTTTGGTAATCTTACTGTTTCACGTGACATATAAACAAATTATAGCACGATGACTACATATTATGCATCAGTACATCTTTCCAACAAAAAAACCCGCAAAATTTGCGAGAATTTAAAAAAAGAAAATAGACACTACAGACCAAGCCCTGTTTGCACTTGCTCACTAGGCGAAGAAATATCGAGCTTTTCGATTACAGAAATTACCATTTCCGCTTCCGCGTCCGTTAGCTCCTTAATACTCCACGGATCGCGTAAAAAAACATGCTGCTCGTGCTCATTACGGATCGCATCTTGCAATCTCATGATACCAATCATGTGGCTAATCTTAGCCTTACGCAAATAAGCCATAAAGGCTTCGAAAGCTTGGTCTTGCTTGGTCATATTGGTCTCCAAAGTGCGTACTAATAATATGACGCACTTTTTCAATTTTGTCAACCCTTCTACTCAAATAAACTTGATATATTGTCTAAATTCACAATTTTAGCCTCACCCTCATCTCTTCGTTTAACCTCAATTCCATTTTGCTCGAGTGACTTAGACGACACCAATATTCTAAGTGGCATTCCCATCAAATCCGCAACACCCAACTTTTCACCAGCAGATGCATCCTCTCTATCATCCCAAAAAACCTTTTTACCATTCTTTTCCAAATCACCATACAAGCCATCAGCAACTGTTCGAATCCGTTCACTAACAGCTTCATCTTTAGAATTCAAAGTAACCAAATGCACATCAGCTGGCGCAACTTCACTCGGCCAAATCATTCCCTTATCATCATGATGCGCCTCAACAATAGATCCAACTAAACGCGTTGTCCCAATTCCATAACAACCCATAATTGGAGTTTTTTGCTCACCATTCTCATCAGTATATTTTACTCCAAATGCTTTAGTGAATTTCTCGTTTAAATCAAATATATTACCAATCTCAATACCTTTAACAGACTCTAACTTTCCGCCACATGCAGGACAGGCATCACCCGCTTTCATAGTAGCGATTTCTATATTCTGAGCATAGGTACAATCAGGACAAGCTAAAATATCATCCTCACCAGCTGGAGTGATAACCTGAAACTCATGACTATATTTTTTAGTAAAATCTCCGCCTGATGATTCAACAATCTTCGCATCCAATCCGCAACGTTTAAAAATCTTTAAATACGTCTGCTTAACCAACTCATAATATTCTTCTAAGTCTTCCTGATTCGTATGAAAAGAATACAAATCCTTCATACCAAACTCACGTCCACGTAAAATACCCGACTTTGCTCTAAGTTCATCTCGATACTTAGTTTGGATTTGATAAACAGCAGTTGGTAAATCTTTATAAGAATTCACAAATGATCCAACAAGAGGTGTTACAATCTCTTCGTGGGTTGGACCGAGTCCATATTCACGATCTGTTTGTGATTTAATTTTAAACAAAACATCAACCTCATTCCATCTTCCAGTTTTATCCCAATTTTCTTTAGGTTGCAGTGCTGGCATCAAAATCTCTTGAGCTCCAATAGCATCTAGTTCTTCACGAATAATATTTTCTACCTTTTTTAAGACTCTAAGCCCAAGTGGCAACCAAGAGTAAACTCCTGCCATTTCTTGGTGCACAAAACCAGCTTGCATTAGATACTTTGCATTTGCTGAATCAGCGTCATGAGGTGCTGTTTTGCTTGGTTTTGATAGTAATGTTGTATATTTCATATCAATAAATGTTACAAACTACATGCTACATGCTAAATGTTTTTTGAGCAAGAAAGTACCTTCAATTTAACGAGGGTCAAAAAGTATGAGGGATAATACCGCCGACTGCGTGTGGAGACGCAAGCACCCCTACCTCCGAGTGAGGTTAACTGTACAGATCTTGACTTTATCTCGAATTTTTGATAATCCTAACCTTGAAAGGAGACTATAATGAAAATAGTCATGTTCCACACGCACATTCATTCATTAGCTATCGGCGCGGTAAACGTCGATCCCAACAACACATCACCTTCAACCTACAGCCCCGAATCAGGCTGGCAAACTCGTTACGATGGCGAAGCAGAAAACCAGCCAGGCAGTTCCTACGTGGTAATCTATGGCAGAGAGCCGCGTAACAGCAATGAAAACGGATACCAGCTATTCGCTTGGTATGTTCCAAATAACTACGATCATCACACTACCCGTAGGTATCGCAAAACAATCATCGGATCATTCCAGTTAGATGACGATGGCCTCGCTTTAGTTGATGAAGTAGCCAGCGGACACAAAAGCTGGCAATCAGTTGCAAACGGTGATGACTTCCCCATGAATGTGGAAGGCCGCCTTCTCAAGTTCTCCAATCAAGTACGAAACAACTTTGAGTCAGGCGAACAAATGTTCATCCGCTCAAACACAGGCTCAGTCTAGCACTTCCTCTCACCCTCACCTGGGTGATTTTTTTATTATCATTCTTTAATATTCAAGATTTCCGTAGCTTGAAGTTTGTTATTTTAAAAATTGAAAATTGAAAAATCTGCTATTGCAGATTTTTATTGTGGTGGGCAAGGAGGGACTTGAACCCTCATGAGATTGCTCTCGCAGGATTTTGAGTCCTGTGCGTCTACCAATTCCGCCACTCGCCCCAGCGGAGCTATAATAAGCTATTCTACCGTTTTTGACAAGGTCTACTAGCTAACATGATATAATACTAATATATGAATTTCGAAAATCCTTTTCCAATTTCGCAACCTCCTAAAGAGCAACCAAAGCGCCACGGAATCAGAGAGCGCCTCATTAGATTAGGTACGGAATTAAAACAAGTGGATCGCGCCTTGCAACAACGTGCTGAATGGATGGTAGAGGAAACACGAGTACAAAAATATCTTGCTCCAAAAATTGTATACAAAGAACCCGGCGTATTAAAACCAAATAATATTGAAAAAGGCGTAAACGTACTCTGTATAGGTGCTGGCAAAGGACACGAAATGGATGAGCTAGATCAATTGCTACCAGGGTCTACAATCTCTGGCATAGATCCAGACGATTATATGATCGATCGTGTTGCAAAACGCTTCGATCAACTAGCGCATGACGCTTCCTACCTTAGCGAGAATATCCGTGCAGAACATTTAGATGGCATAACCGACCAATCCCTAGATGCTGTAACTTTCAACTTCGTTCTACATCACATCAACGAAAAAAATCACGAACAAATTATCGCTGAAATGAAAAGAGTGCTCAAACCAGATGGATATATATTTATGGCCGAAGATTTAGCCGATAACGCTGATGAGGCAGCCACAGTTGAAAAGATTGATAAAAAAGTAAACATGGAAATCTGCGCTGAGGCTCCACATAACTACCGATCATTAGATGAATGGCATGACTTTTTCGAAAATAATGGATTCGAAGTAGTAGAATCTCACGAACAAAAGCCCGATAAAGTACGTCATGGCTTTTTCGTATTAAGACAAAAACAAGAATCCTAATATGCATAAAAAAATCCTCATAATCCTTGGACATCCTGACAATTCTAGTCTTTGCGGGGCTATTTCTGATACTTATGAGGCAGGAGCAATCTCCGCCAAACACAAAGTACGGCGCTTAAATCTTGGAGAGTTAAAATTCGATCCAATTTTACATAATGGCTATAACAAAATCCAAGAACTCGAACCCCATCTAAAACAAGCTCAGAAAGATATAATTTGGGCCAATCATATTGTTATAGTTTTTCCAATTTGGTGGGGGCTATACCCAGCAATCTTGAAAGGCTTTTTTGATCGTACCTTTTTACCAGGTTTTAGTTTTAAATACACAGGCAAATACTCATGGGACAAGCTTCTTCCCAATAAAACCGCCCGTCTTATTGCAACTTCCGGCGGGCCTTCATTTTACTATAAATATTTTGCCAAAGCCCCTGCATTAAAAGCTCTCAAAATAACGACTTTAAAGTTTTGTGGCATTTCCCCTGTTCACACAACATTGTTCGGCAGTATCCGCAAAAGCCTAGATTCTAAACGCATCGAAAAAATACTAAGTAAAGTCAAACACTTAGGCACTCAAGGTAAATAGACTTACTTTCTATTTTACTGAAACCTAAGCATTTTAAAATGAAACCTTTTGACTTCTTTTTTGTAATGTGATAATTCTGATACAGCGCACATTTACGTGGGGAGCAGCAACATGCCGGTCCATGCATTCGAACTTTTACAACATATTCACAATATCGTAGGGATGCACACAGAGCAACCCAAAAAGCCTGAAAACGCTACCAGAATTTGGGATGGAAAAACACCATTCGTTATTCACCCAATATGGAGCGCATGTATGATTGCAACAGAACAAGCTTTAAGCGAAGACACGCGCAAGCGGGGCATGCTTACTCTCCTTTATCACGATATTATAGAAGACACTGATGGAAAACTGCCCGACGACCTACCTTCCGAAGTGGTTCTAGGTATTAGGCAGATGACGTTCAGAGACGCAGAACATAAATTGCAAATCCTCTGGGATCTACCCGTTGAAATAAGATTGTACGAACTCTACGATGCAGTTTCAAATCATTTAGATCGATATCCCAAAACGACAGAGGAAGCGAAAAAAAAGAGACAATTTGTCTATGATCTCACAGAAGATGTTGAAAAACACTACGGCAAACTCAATATCACCGTTATCGCTCGCGCTCTCTTGTCTTCTCATGAAGACGCCTAGCACAACACGCTTTACGCGTGTTTTTTTTAATAAAAAAACTCGCCACTTAGGCGAGTTGGTGCATCAGCCGGGAATCGAACCCGGAACCTTAGGCTTAAGAGGCCTCTGCTCTAACCAATTGAGCTACTGATGCTTAATTAAATCCGCGATAATAATACGATTTTTCCTAAATTTAGTCAAGTTAAATGTTTATACTCTAGAAAAAAAAGAGAGCCTAGTTAGGCTCTTTGTAGTAACTCTGCATATCAACCCGCTTGCCCCTGTTTCCTTGCGTACTTCTCCGGGCTAAGCAGAAAGACGTCGGGCGTGATCAAATTATCACACTCTCCCTCTAGCGAGATAGGTAACACACACACAGCCTCACCAGGTAGATATGCAACAACCAAACGCTGACGTTTATTGTTGATTTCTACCACGGTGCTGGTACGAATAAATAGCAACTTATCTTTATTTGTGCTCGCATATGGAATATGACTCTTAGCGTATTCAACTCCCTGAAACTCAGCCAGGGCAATCAAATACACAATCTGCACAACATCAGGTCTCACAACAATGTCATGAAAACCGCTTTCTCGCACCTTGAGACGATGATCACTTACACTTTTGCAGTAAGTGCCATTCGCAGATACAATCCAAGCAGGCTCCTTGCAATGTATTTCTGAAAACACCTCCTCTGGAAGGTTGGCGTAGAACTTCATTCTACGCGATAAAAAGAACTGATACAAATTAAAGGAAAGATTTACCTCTCCAGGAAACCAATCCAAACGACGTTTTTCTTCTTGAATCGCCGTTAGCAATTCGCGCACATCAGCAAGTGGGAAAGATGCAGGTTCACGCGTAAGCATATTATTCTCTTCCAAGAATGCATTATGCTGTTTGCGCCAATCAACACCACGATTTAGTAAAAAGTATTCAGCCGTACAGTGAATCGGCGTAAAATCTTCTTCCCGGCTAGCGTTACCGTGGGCCATATCATCCTCCACGTTATTGGGTTCCAAAAAAAATTATAGCACATTTGTAACAACGAAAACATTAGTTCAAGACTTGACATTTCAAAAAATCTTACGCATACTCCAATCGGCACCTTGATAAGGAGGTTTTATGAATGATATTGCAAATCAATCCACCAAAAAAACCAAACCGAAAAAAAGACGATGTTTTGCAATTCAAAATACTGACAAAATCTGTGGAGCTTTTTTAAATAGCTACAATGCAAAAAACATTTGCGCTGCCTGCCAACATCATTTCGCTTTAATGCTAACGACCCCAAAGATAGCAACTCAAGCTGAATTCAACGAACAAAGAGGAATAAATAATGGGGGCTAACCAAGGAAACGTAGGACACGATCTTACAGCAACACACCCAGACGTAGTGCATAGTAGCGGATCAAAAGATTTCGTAAGCCTCCAAAAACGTAACAGCGAAAAAGGCAAACGTAAGTGTAAGCGTTGCCCCACCAAGCTCGCCGACAGCAATTCAAACAAATTATATTGCTGGAAGTGTGAACAGCTTTTACGACTAGATAGAATCAGCAGTGTCACAACGCGTTACGTTAATAGCGACGACATGGACTTCGACAAATAAAGGCAAAGATCCACATGAAAACTAAAATAAACGGGTCCGAAGCTACCCCAGTCGAACGCCGCTGTGCCAACCCTGATTGCAATTGCATATTACGCAGTGGCAATAAAACAGACAAATGCGCACTCTGTAACAGAAGAGAGCACCTTGAAAGACATGACCTTGCCAGACTCGCATACTTGCTTGATAAAAATGTTCCTAAATCAAATCTCTGATCCGAACTCCACGGATCTTTTTTTATATCATATCTTTGACAAAAAGCGAGAAAAGTACTTTAATGAATTATCTATACTTATATGAAAACCATCATCAGTTGCGCAATAACCGGCGCCATCCACACACCCAGCCTCTCCCCCCATCTCCCTGTGACGCCAAACGAGATTGCGGAGCATAGTATCGAAGCGGCAAAATCCGGCGCATCCATCATCCACCTCCACGCCAGACAACCAGAAGACGGCTTCCCAACCGCAAACCCGGATGTCTTTAAGCAATTCCTACCACAAATCAAAAATAACTGTGATGCGATTTTAAATATCTCCACCGGCGTTGCCCTTAGCATGTCTCTAGATGAGCGCCTTAAAGCAGTTAAAGAATTTCAACCAGAACTCTGCTCTCTTAACATGGGTTCAATAAACTTCAACGTCTCCCGCGCTGCTAAAGCTGACGTTGATTGGAAATATGATTGGGAAAAGAAATTCCTAAGCGCATCCGAGGACGCCGTCTTTCGCAACTCTTTTAAAGACATCGAATGCATAATAAAAACCGTAAGCGAATACGGCACAAAATTTGAATACGAATGCTACGACGCCGGCCATCTCTACAACCTTGCTCACTTTGCCGAGCGTGGACTCATAAAACCACCTTTCTTCATCCAATTCATCTTCGGTGTCATGGGCGGGATCGGAGCAGACGAAGATTCCTTCAACTTCATGAAATCAACAGCCAACAAACTCTTCGGCAAAAACTACATCTTCTCCGTCCTAGGCGCCGGCCGCCACCAATTCCCCATGTGCGAACTAGCACTCCAAGCCGGAGGTAACGTCCGCGTCGGCTTAGAAGACAACCTCTACCTAGAAAAAGGAGTCCTCGCTAAAAGCAACGCCGAACAAGTAGAAAAAGTTAAAAAGATGGCCATCGACCTTGGACGAAAGATCGCAACTCCAGACGAAGCACGAGAAATCCTGCAGCTAAAAGGCAAAGACAAAACAAAAATCGCTTGAACTATCAAGCAATTTTTTATCCTTCAGTTTTATCTCTAACCCCTTTCTATCTAGTATGCATTACACGTTCTAAAAGTACCACAAAATCTTCAGGTAGAAATTTTTTATACTCTGGAACAATCTCCCCCGGTGAAGTCCCATCCCTTAGCGATCTACCCAGTGCAAAAAGTGCCAAGTCCCTAGCGCTAGATCTCCAAAATCTATCAGACTTAACCTTTGCACTAACTCGTTTATCTTTAACATATTCCATAACCAAACGATCTATTTCTTCATCACTTGGCGCATCTTCCTTTTCACGAACTTCCTTCACTTCCTCAACCCACTCAGCTAGACCAAAGTCCTTATCCATAATCTCATAAAATTCTTCAACCGCCTTAACCGCCCTTTCTTGTTCTTCCTGTTTTCTCTCAACCGTGTAATCTTCTTTAATAAAACCACCAGGCTTCCCCTTCGCGTCTAACACAAGCCTAGCCAAACGGACCATCCCACGATCAGATTTATCTAAAATACGTTTGTTATCAATATCCTCCAAAGTTTTATCAAAACAACTTAATACTACTCCAACTTTTAGTTTCACATCATCATCAAAAGTATAAGGTTCTCCAGAATCACTTTTCTCATCAACCGACTTCATTAATGATTGCCTTGCTGTAAATGGATTTAGTGCTTCAAAATTTTCGTATGACATATTATTAATTATAGATTAGTAAAACTAATATTTCAAACTTAATCAGTAACGCACCTCACATAATTATCAACCCTAATCGCATCCCCCTGCGGCCCATGCCCTGTTGGATAATCCGCTGAGCTTCCTGTTTTCGGATCGCTTCGTTGTGCGCCTGCTCCATGTACATCCATCCAGTTACCCTGCATATTTCCCATAGCCCTGCCAAATGCAACATAAGCTGCATAAGCCGACGTTCGAGTGTTAGCATGAGTCGTCCCCGACCAATACATCGCCCAATCTTTTTGTCCGGCCTCGTTAGTTATCGAAGTCGCGTCAAAAACCGAATCCAGTGCCGGCGAATTAGTCGTATCCGGTGATCTAGAATAATCAACGATAGATTGCAATTCCTTGGCATTTGGCAATCTCCAATTTATTTGTCCAGCTGTACTCAAACTCTCACAATAACTAAGTGCCTCCTCCCAATTCATCCCATAGCCACTATCCGACTGTTGCCAAATCAAACCTGTAGAACTGTCATTGACTGTCCCGTCTCCATTATTTTGATAATCGTTGACTCCATATTCAGCTCCTCTCACATAAATCACAAAATATCCTTTACCCTTAGTAGTCGGATAACATTTAATACGTCCATCAGCAAAATTGACTCCAAAAAAGCACTGCTCATTATTCATCACCGTCGACTCATAAACATTGCTCGTTGCCCATTGCGAATCTATCGCCCTATCCCCCGCACTAGTGTCTCCATAATAGAATTTAAAATAATCATCATCAATAAACGGCTCTGCATATTGCGTCCCATTATCATCACCCGAAATATCACTCCCACTAAAATCCATAAGTGAATATAATTCTTTGATAGACGGCAAACGCCAATCATCATAACCAGCCAAACTAAATGATGCAGCTCCCGCAACAGCTTCTGGGTAAGTAACCTTTGACCCAGCATCCTGCTGCCACATCAACCCTGTATTCAAATCCGTAACCGTTCCATCATTATTATCTTGATAAGATGATTGTGTGCCCATATACTCCGCATCCTGACCTTTATGCGATGATCCGCAAGTAATCTGTAAATTATCGTCATAACACAAGCTTTGATTAGTATCCACGACAACAGACGAACTCTTTACAGCCTTCGCGACAGCCGTATCAGACATCAAAGCATTTTGCGATTGCTGAATTCCCATATCCTCATTAATTGTTAGCGCCTGATCCGCCCACAAATATGGATCATAACTAGATGACTCTGTAATTGGATCCGCAATACTATAGTTCACAAAAAACGTATCTGCCACATCATCAATCAACTGATTCCAATTCTCTCCATGATGCTTTATCGCGAGCGCCTCAGTCGACAACCAATGTAACTTTCCTCCATATGATACTGCATAGACTTTTGGATCAGTTGTGATTTTAATTAAACGAATACCAGGGCGATATGTCACATTCCCAGCAAGTGGAATACTCGCTAGCTCCGCATCAGAAACAGTCTGCACATTAGAAAAATCTGTGAACCAACTAAAGTAAGTCCCTGAATTTGGAAATGCATAACGATTCCCATCAGAAGCGTAATAATAAACAGCCGCACTACTTGCTTTAATTAACGTATCCGAACTTGGAGCAGCTTTTGTAAACCCCTGCGGAAACAATAAGCTAGCAAATAAAAAGAAAAAGAAAATGATTCGCATAAAGTAAATAAAAAATTATTACTTAATTGTACATAATCTAGTACGCAAAAGCCAATAAAAAAGTTGCACTTTTATCAACTACCTCCTACCATACAAATATTATGACAAATTTTGCTGGAGACAAAAAAGTAGGCGCATCCATCCTCACCAAACCCGAAAGAAAATTTATTGATTGGATGGTACCCAAAATCCCAAACTGGATCCGCACCTACCACCTTACGCTGATGACGATTCCCATCAGCCTCTTCATCATCCTCTTTAGCTTTTTCGCCAAAGACAACATCCTCTGGCTCTGGCTCGTCTCCCTCATGATCTTCCTCCAATGGCTCACAGATTCTTTAGATGGTTCACTAGGTAAATATCAAAACGAAGGCCTCGTACGTTGGGGCTACTACATGGACCACTTTTTAGACTATGTCTTTCTCTGCGCTATCCTAATCGGCTACTCCCTCATCCTCCCCGACAATTTAAAATACCTCCAATTTTTCGTTCTCGCCATCTTTGGCGCTTTCATGGTCAACTCTTACCTCGCTTTTGCAGCCAGCAACAAATTCCGCATCACCTTCCTCGGTATCGGCCCCACAGAAATCCGTATCGTCTTCATCCTCATCAACTCCATGATCATACTTTTTGGAAAAACCTACATAGGCGCCGTTCTCCCCTACGTTTTAATCCTCTCAACCATCGGCCTTATCATCGTCACCTATCGCACTCAAAAAGAAATCTGGAAATTAGACAAAAACCAATAAATAAACTCTCCAATATTGGAGAGTTTATTTTAAATTGTAGATTGTAGATTCTAATTTGTATCAGCATTACCTCGTACATGATCCACAACATCCTTCACAACCTTCCCAACATCTTCAACTTTTCCAATACCCTCAAGCATCTGCCCAAAATCAGCACCAGTCTCAGCATTTAGAGGTATACCAAATAAACTTGCGCCTTTACCGGAGTTAACGATTTTAATTTCAGCATTTTCCGCAACCTGAGCATATGCTTCCCATTTAACTTTTTGCACCTCAATCCAAGCACGAATCTTTTCAATATTAGTAGCCGAATCATTAAACTTCTGCATGGCCTCTGCCATCTTATCCTTTGCAATAGCTTCTGCTTCACCACGCGCCTGAATAGCCTTACCATCAGCCTCACCTTTTAAGCGAATAACATCTGCTTCCTTTTCACCAAGGATACGAACCGCTTCCGAATCACCCGTAGCTTTCTCAATCGTTGCTTGTTTAATAACCTGAGCCTCGCCAACTTCTTTAGTACGCAAAGCCTCAACCTTCTGCCTATTCGCCTCTTCTTCTTGCCTAGCAATTTCCATTTCCTTGGATTGCGCCATAATACCCACATTTTTATCTTTCTCAATTTGACGCTTTACATACATTTCCTCTGCATGAGCTTTTGCAATCTCAGCAAGGCGAATATTCTCTTGTTCAACTTCAACTGCCTCACGATCTTTTTGTGCTATCTCCTTACGAGCGGTAGCCTGCACTTGAATCTTTCGCATACTCTCATAATCACCAATAACCCGCGACTCTTTCTGTGCATCATCCCGAATATCATTAACTTCCAAATTAATAAGTTCAATTCCCCAAGAACTCAACACCGTATCAACCTCCGTACTAACCGAATCAGCAAATGTTTTACGATCTCGCATAATATCCAAAACCTCTTGCTTCATCGCAACCGCACGAGCAACAGCTTGCACGATATTAAGCAGATCCTCTCTTAACGAACTAAAAACATCTTTATCATTTAGATTTAAGCGTTCAGCCGCTTTAATTGGATCCTCAATATGAATCCAAGTAATAACATCACAAACAAAAGGCGCAACCAAATTATCATTCAAATGAATATCATTAATATCAATCTTCACATTTGTTAGCGGCAAAATAAATCGCTTCATTAAAAGCGGGATATAAAAATATGCAGTCTTAACTCTTGCATCTTCTGCAAACTTTGGCGCATAAACCCTACGCCCCCGACTCATAAACACAACAACATGTGCCTCGTTAGGATCCACAACCTTATAGGTCATGATAAAAAACATAACCAACGAAGCAAGAACAATAAGCGCTACAAGAAAAACTAATGGATACATAAACTAGTAATTAAAAAATCAAAATTAATGGTTCGAACAATATACAAACCTTGACCTACATGTGAATAAAAGGCAAGAGATCTCTACCTTGTTTTCTTTATCCAAAATTACGCAGCAGCATCCATCGCATTAGATTCGTAACGTACTTTTTTTATCATCCGATAAAGTTCAATAACCAAACTATATCCATACGCTTCTTCCGATGGCATACCATTACCATCTGGATATTTCGTATTATAAGAATTCAAAATATCTAATACTTGCTGCTCAATATATTGAATGCCGTCAACTGAAAAATCATAAACAACTACTGCCTGCAAATTTCTCAATAAAAATTCAGCATCAATGTTACCCTCACTTCCGCTCACTCCTACATCATGAATAGTAATATTTCTATCAGCCTCAACATTCGAAAGATTATATGCCATCTCTTTAAAACTTTGAGCACCAAGAACCGCTTTTAACGCAGAATCAAATTCCTCGCTATGCAATAAATTCAACCTTTGAACCTCCCTCAAAGCAATCATTATAGACTGACAAAACATCTTCGACTTATTTTCACCAATTTCTCCTTCACCCATCTCCGCTCGCTCTTTCGATGCAAGACGCTGTATAACCTCCCATGGACTTAATTTAGCAAGTTCCAAATCATCTAATGCAGCCATATTCAATATCACAGTTGCCAGGCTGCTAATATCTGTATTCCATAACCGATTTCCTGCAAAATGCGCAATCATTTCATCTTTCATGGTAAGAAAAATCTCCCTTTCGAAAGAGTGGGTATAAACCGTTTTCGATTCCGGCCTAATAGCTAAACTGTATAAATCATGAATTAATTCATGAGTCTTAATTTCCTCTGCCACATCTTTAAATTCAGGTGTATCAATCATGAACACCATGCGATCAAGATATGCAATATCTTGATCAGTAAATCCATTCTGCACCAAACCTGCACGTACATTTGGATCAGAAACCGGCATTTTAAAACCCAAAAGATCCCTTCTCACTGCTTCTGATATCAAGCTCCAAGTGTTAGCATCTCTAACTTTTACAACAAATGAACCCAAAGCATTTGCTTTAACTTCTGGCATTTTTTCCGGATTACTTTTAACCACAGAATCCATTTTTGAGATTAGAGCAACAATTTTTTCTCTTATTTCAATAGATATCTTTTTCAAGACTTTCTCATCAACGCCCTCTTGTTGTAATAAACCCAAATGTTCTTTTCCACTAAACTTAATCCCCTCGGATGCCATTACTCCACGAACAGCCTGTGCAACCATGACCCGAAAAACAAAAAATCGCTTTGCCACTTCTTTTCCATTTTCTTTATACTCTTCCGTTGTCCGCTCACAAGACTCTATAACTCTATTTACTATCCTTTTAAACACAATCTTCTGCTCCGACGTCATCCCATGCATCGCTTCCTCAGCAAAGTAATTAATTTCATCATGCGTCACATCTTCTGGATTCTGAACAAAAAAACCAAAAACATCATTCACCCGCTCTCCAAAAGCTAAATTCTCTTCTGCTCTTATCTTTTCTGCTGGCGATAAACTTAATTCAAATCTAGTACCCTCTGCTAAAACTTCCGGCTGAGTTTGTTTAACGCGTTCACGTAATTGCCCAAACGGATTTAAACCTTGTTCCATATTATATTGTATTATACCGAAAAACAAAAATTAAAGCCAAGCCTTTAACTTCAAAACGAAAATCACATTTTACTGATCCTATTTCAATAAAAACCATAAATATCATGTCGAATTACACAGATAATATTATTGATTTGTACGACCCATGCTGTTTTGCTAAAATACCTTCATCTTATGAAACCCAAATACCTACTTCTAGCTCTTAGCTTATTGCTAGCACCTATTGCAGCTAATGCTGCCGATAATGACCTAAGTATCCCCGGAGGCGGATTCTACGCTAACGACACATCAGTACTTGTCGGCCAAACAGTAAAACTCTACGGAACCGTCAACAATCTTGGCACTGTAGACACCGAAGCAACTGCAGTCTGCAAAGCCGGCGCAAGCTTGGTTAACATGAAGTCCCTCTCAGCACGTTCCGGTGGCGCATCAGAAGAAGTCTGGTTTACCTGGACTCCAGTTTCCCCTGGCACTTACACCTTAAGTTTAAATGTTGCCTTAGATGGTAGTATCGCAGATCCTAATCTGGGTGATAATTACGCCGAAGTACAAATCTTTGTAGATGGTGATAATGATAACGATGGCATCGGTGACACAGAAGATCCTGATGACGATAACGACGGCGTCCCAGATGACGAAGACGATTACCCACTAGATCCAACCCGCAGCAAAGATACTGACGGCGATGGAGAAGACGATTCCACAGATTCTGATGACGATAACGATGGTCTATTTGATTGGGAAGATGAAGCTCAAGGAACAAGCCCAACAAACTACGATACTGACGGCGACGGCGTAAACGATAAAGACGATGCTTTCCCAACAGATCCCAACCGAACCGAAGGTGATATAGCTATTCCTGTAAATCCAGGTCCAGAAGGACAAGTCCTTGGTCTAGAAGATATTGCCGAAGAAGACGTAAGCACTGATTCAAGTGATACAGGTGACGATAACGGTCGTGTCCTTGGCATCGCCACAGATACCAAAGAAATCTACGACGAACACACAACAAACACAATCGCCCTCGAACGCAAAGCCTCGTACAGCATCGGTGACAAAGCTCAAACCTTAGATGGCGAAGTCCGCGGCTGGCTCAGTTGGCCTAATTGGCTCTGGCTACTCGCATTCCTAACAGGCCTCGGAGCATTTATCTTCTTCATCATCTGGCGCAAACGTAAAAAAGAAAAAGACGAAGAAGAAGCTGAATCAAAAAACAACAAAAAATAACAATCATAAAATCGCCCTGAGTAAATCGAATGGGCGATTTTTTATTTAACTCTTTTCACTTTATACTTTCAACTTTGCACTTCTTAAAACGGTCTCATTAACCGCACTTTATCCCGCATGTACTATTTACATCTTACTTTGCTTAATTTAGCCAAATAATAGCGTCCACCTCTTGACAAGTCATACATTTCATGCTACTATTCTATGTTCAATCACACCTTTAACAAGGAGAATCATAATGTCAGATTCAAATGCAAATCTTCTCAACCAGACTTATACTGCCTCTCGCAATCGCACGCCCACTGACGATGAACGAGCGAGGCACATAGAGAAACTGCAGAAAGAATCAGCCGAAGCCGCTGATGCTCAAAAGCAAGAACTAAACCGGCAATGGGAACTAGAGGGATAGAACCTCAATCTTATTGCTAGCCCTCAACCTGGAGCACATTCGCGCTCCAGTCTCACTTCAACCTCATGAGCCATATCTCGTGGCGTTAAAGTAGAAACAAACTTTCAACTAAAGGAGAAACATGACGATTCAACTCAAACTTTCACGAAAACAACACCTGCTAACAGCAACACCTGCAGAACTTCGCGCAGAAGCACGCGCACTCTCAAAAAGAAGAAAAAAAGCCTGTCACGAATCCTTACCATTCTTCTTCCTTCAATGGACCGAAAACGAATTATTACACCAAGTAAATTGAATCAATAACCGAACCTAAAAAAGGAAAGCACTTGAAAAAAACTTCCGTTCGAGCCCCTTCCAACAAACCCACTCCGTCTGAAATTCAGGAACGTGCATTACTTTTCGCGAAGTACGCCCGTCCCAACCTCAAAAAGTGGAGAGCTGTTTCAGCCGCTCGCCACGTTAATCGAGACTAGTCACCTCACTCGGAGCATCACTCGATGCTCCGATCAACCCTCAAAACCATGAACAAATTCGTGCTTTAGAGAGTGAAAAAAATTGGAGCTATCAAGCTCCAATTTTTTATTTAACTCTTTTCACTTAAACGTTTAATCAGCATCCCAGTAACATTCCCCCTCAATCCCCCTTTCATAAAGGGGGCTGTTGTTTGTGTAATTTAAAATTTTTGAGCACACTTCTTTAAAATCATGATCTATTTCGTTATTCATAAATCTCATCACCTCTATTCCGTAAGCATTTAAAGATTTTGTTCGTTCCTCATCAGCTTCTTTGCCAATTTTCGTATAGTGTTGATTTCCATCAACTTCTATTACCAATTTATAAGCAGGGCAATAAAAATCTGCTATAAAATCTAATATGACTTTTTGTCGATGAAATTGATATTCCCTATCTCGTAAAAATTCATACCAAAGCTTACGCTCTTGCTTGGTCATATTCTTCCTCAAATCGCGAGCCAACGGAATTAACTCCGGATCATACGGTATATGCCTACCATTCGTAATTAATCTTTTCATACAAAGCCCCCTTTATGAAAGGGGGAAAGCCTCGATACATATCGAGGCAGGGGGAATGTTTAAAACGGCCTCATCAACCTCCTAAAAAATACCGCGTAATATAGCATGATATTAAAAGGCAAATCCCAAGTCCCAACTAAACATTTCCTCTCAGATCCCCAACCCAACTTGAACCTGGTTATTCCATCCCAACTAGATTTATACAAAGGAGTTGCCTTACTTTCCGGATTACATCCCCAAAAATCATACCATCTAGCACCTTCCGCTTTAGCCTGACGAATCGCATCCCATTGCAAAGCATAAGGCGCCATTGCCTGACGAACCTTAGAGCTGGATGCACCATATAAGTACGTATAAGTATTCCCATAGTTAACCTCCAAATTTGCCGCAAGCATCGCGCCATTCAGCTCAGCAATACGAAGGCGCCCCATATGCGCAGCCGCAAGCGTATACAATGTCTTCGCAAGATACGGCGCATCATGTTGAGTAAACCCATCTCTTCCAGCTGTTTCTTCCATCAACTTTAAAAATCTATCTACGTCTTTTGGATGATTACTAACTCTAGTCGTCACTCCATGCTTTGCCGCAACTTTAATATTGTACCGCGTCTTTTGATGCATAGCTGCCATCAACTCATCCTCACCTTTTGTAAGATCAATCATCGCCGTGCACGCCGGATTCACTGCGCTTGTACGATTAAATCTCGCTGGCAAATGTCTTTTTAAAGATTGTTGATCAATCACAGGCTCCATCCTCCAAAAAAGCGATTTAGGCACAGCTCCCCTACCATTTATTTCATTGATAAACTCTTCAAAATATCCGCGATACTCTTCCTCTTCAATCCTTGGATGAAACTGCGGCCCGCGTGGTGTTAACCAATAACCCAATCCTAACTTTTTCTTGCGATACTCCCCTTGCGCTGCCATAATCCACCGCCCCTCCTTATCAACTAATGCAAACCTCTGCACCGGAAATCCTAACGATTTCCGAAACTCACCCCAAACCCAAGACTGCGGAAATTGCATCCACGCTTGCGTTGATTGAAAAGCCTCCCAATCCATTCTATCCGTCACTTCTTTTATGTACATGACAACATTTTAGCACAAAAAACAAAAAACTTCTGACAAACAAAAATCCTGAACTATCTTCAGGATTTAATCGGCTATCAGCTATCGGCTTAATAATTTAAGCGCATACCTAACCCTCTCCGAAGCATCCGTAATATCTACCGGCACATCTTTCGCAACTTCTTTAGCTTGAGATGCCTTGTAGCCAAGACCCTTCAGCGCATCAATCAACTCCCCATCAACCTCTGACTCTGCATCAATCTCAACTAGCTGACCCTTGAGTTCTAAAATTATCTTTTGCGCTGTCTTTTTACCAATACCCGGCAACGATGCAAACCAACTCGCATCACCCTTAGCCACTCTTTGACGTAATTCTGCTGGCGTTGCCGATCCACACATAGCAAGTCCAACCTTTGGGCCAATCCCACTAATACTAATCAAAATCTCAAAGACTTCTAATTCATCCCGTGTAGCAAAACCATATAAATCATGCGAATCCTCACGAATATGTTCATGAATATAAATCGACGGCTCATCCCCCACTGTTAGATCTGCAAGCATTCGTAAATGTGCCCGAAGCAGATACCCCACCCCACGCACATCTAAAATAAAAAAATTGCTACTTTTTTCAATTACTTCACCTCGTAACATTCCTATCATATCTACATAGATTAGACTTACAACACCTAAGAGTCAAAAAGCCCCACCCATAAATTCCCCTCTCCCTTTTTAAGGGAGAGGGGCTAGGGTGAGGGGTGAGAGGGGTTGGGGTGAGGGGGATTAAAAAAACCTCCTACAATTGTAAGAGGTTAAGAATCACAGGCCATCAACGCCCGGGATATAATCCACGCCTGGCCGAAGCGGCTCATGACCACTTGGTGGCCTTTTCGTTTTGGTGGGGCGTGGAGGAGCTTTTGTGGCAACAGGTTTAGCTGTAGCCACAGCAGGAGACACATTGGATGCATCTGGCTTTGCCACCAGAGGCTCCGCGTCAGCAACCTTAGTCGATGCGATTGCTTTTGCAGTTACAGACGCTACCGGTTGTGACTTTGCTGGCGCAGAAACAGCGAACGAATTACTGGGCGCCACATGCACCAAAGGCAACATTACACTGTTTACCTGCAGGTTTGCAGGTTGCTGAGCACCTACCCAAGCATCGTAGCCAAAGTACAAAGCTACAATTGCCACCGCAGTCATTATTAGTGGCAAATAACTGCGCCGAGGATTCTCATCCTTTTGAGCAATGTCACCAGTCGTTATTTTTGTCTGCTCTTCCCAGGCATTAGGCACAGGTTCAAGCTTGATAGGTGGCCTTTGCGGTGGCTTCGATGTCATTTCATTCACTGGCGATGAATCTGGCACAGTCGGCTCAGAAATTTTTGCCACCAGTGGTGCCTTTGGAATTTGCACATCAATGATCTCGACCTGTTTTGGAGGAGTAGACTGAGCCGCAAGGGTTGCAGCATCTGCATTAACCGCAGAACCACCATTAATCGCAAACTGCGATGGCGGCACATCACTCATCGACACCTCAGGCAAACTTAGCTGCATGCGGTTTAATGCCTCCAGAATATCTTCCATACTTTGCGGTCGATCTGCCGGGTCATGCATCAAGCACTTTTTGATGAGGTTAACCAGTTGCGGGTCTACACCCTCGCAGAAATCATCGATTTCCAAAGGCTCCAATAGTGCATACGCAACCTTGGCTACCTGATCATGCGTATTACCACTCTCAAAATTGAAAGGCGACCAACCAGTCACCATTTGGTACAGTATGGTTCCATAGGCCCAAATATCTGACAAATGTACTGGACGCCCAGAAGCCGCCTCAGGCGACAAATATTCAAGAGTCCCGCGAATACAAAGTCCAATTGTGATCTTATGTTCTTCAGGAGTAGTCTCTTCGTCCGAAAACTTAGAAACACCCAAATCCATAACACTCACCAAAGACCCCACACCCTCTCCGGATATGAGAATATTATCAGGCTTCAGATCGCGATGAATCACTCCGTATCTATGTATGGTCTGCAGACCAATAGCAACCTGCACTGCATAATGCAACAATTCCACATAAGGTATCAATGTCCCTTTACGTTTTTTTGCCGTAACATTGCCCGAACCTGCTTCATGCAAGACTCTATTAAGAGTTTTTCCACCAGAGAAAAACGGTGACACAAAGAAGGGATGGCTGTCATTACCCATCACAAAAATTCCAGAGTCTTCTACAGGCAAAACATTCACACCCCGAATTTTCGCATGAATCGCCCGGACTCTCTCAAACCTCTTCATTGCATCACTGTCAGGTTCTTCCAAACGGTACAGCATTTTGACAGCTACGATTCTATTGTCATCCAAAGCATGAGCTTTGTACACGATAGCCTCGCCACCGCAATCAACAGACTTATATATTTGGTAGGATGGCCCACCTTCTCTGCTCACAATTGTTCCAGCCGGAAAAACTCTTCTCACTGCTCTTACGGTTTCTTGTAAAGACATCGAATCTCCTTTTTTTGTTTTAATCTGTCTAACCACGTATTTATTTTTCGTGGTATTTAGAATGAGCGAATAACTCAACTTAGCCTATTTTTGCGAATTTGTCAATATCTTAGCTAAGCTAACACAAAAAACGTGCCTTTAACAGCACGTTTTTCTTTTCTGACTATTATTGATCTAAGCCTTGATAATACCTATCATTGCTTCCTTACCATCAAACTTCATTTTCGACTCAGCCTCAATTTCAATTTTTGTACCAATAACAATTTCATCAGCCTTCGTTTCTGCAGCAATCTCATCTTTCATAGATTCTAAAGTTGCCACCATTTCTTCATCCTCACTTACAAGCTGAACTTTAATTCTATCTTCTGGTGTAAAATCATTCTTCTTACGCAACGACATAATATGACGCACAACCTCACGCAACAATCCCTTACGTTTTAACTCTGGTGTAAGTTCTGTGTCTAAAGTCGCTTGCCAATCATCAACTAACTTTTCATCTTTACTCATATTCACCTTCTCAACATTCAACTCCTCCGCAATCAACATTTGCATGTCATGCTTTTCAGCAACCCGTGCAAAAAGATTCTCATCCTTAATCACAATATTTACAGATGCTAATGCCTGACGCACAGGTAATTTTGCAGTCACTCTTTGCTCAAGCCCTGAATTTACAACCTCTCGAATCCACTGCATATCCTTTAACAATCCTTCATCAATCGCACCCTCATCAACCTTAGGCCACTTATCCAAATGCACAGACATTTTCTCACCCTCTAAATCCTGATAAAGTTTCTCTGCAAAAAATGGAGCAAATGGTGCAAGAAGTTTTGAAAGATGTAGTAACACCTCACGCAAAGTTCTAAGTGCATCCAACACATCATCCAAATCAGCTGTTTGTTTCATACGCCCACGAGATCTACGTAGCCACCAAGTAGATAAATCATCTACAAACAATCTTAACGGTTTAAGTGCATCAGAAAGTTTATAATCATCCATCTGAGTTGTCATGTGACGCGTCAAATCCTCGAGTCGCGAAAATATCCATCTATCCAACACATGCAAACTCCTTGGTGTAGTGATTTCTACTGTTTGATCCTTTGCATACGTTAAATAAAACTGTCTTACATTCCATAATATGCCAAAAATAGATCTCTGAACTTGCTTACATTCATCATCTTTAAAACTCAAAGACTCCGCCTGCATAATCGGCGACATCAGCATGTACATCCTAAGCGAATCAGCACCAACTGTCTCCATTAGTTCATACGGATCTGTAAAATTCTTTTTAGATTTCGACATCTTCTTACCATCATCCGCGAGGATCATACCCGTAACAACAATATTTTTTGCAGCAGGCTTATTCATAAGCGCAACTGCTAAAACATGCATAGTATAAAACCAACCACGTGTTTGATCCTGCGCCTCACCAATAAAATCCGCTGGGAATCTTGCTTCAAATTCTTCCGCATCTTTAAATGGATAATGCACCGACGCATAAGGCATACTTCCCGATTCAAACCAACAATCAAATACAAATTCCGTACGCTTCATTACACCTCCACATTCACATTTAAACTCAACTTTATCAATTCCTGGGCGATGCATGTCAAAACCCTCCGGCATCTTACCCGCAGCCTCTTTCAGCTCCGCAATAGATCCAACTACCTTACGTTCTTCACAACTATCACAAAGCCACACTGGAAGTGGCGCGCCCCAATATCGCGTTCGCGAGATATTCCAATCCGGCGCAGTCTCAAGACCTTTTCCAAATCTACCTTCTTTAATATGTTCCGGAACCCAGTGAACTTTTTTATTCGCATCAATCAACTTAGACTTCAACTTCTGCACATCAACAAACCAAGCATCCTGAGCTCTAAACATTAACGCTGTACTACACCTCCAGCACTCACCAACCGAGTGAGTTATCTTTTCATTAGTAACAAGTAAGTTACGCGACTCTAAATCCTTTATCACAAGTGGATCTGCTTCTTTAATAGGTAGCCCCGTAAATTCACCCATTTCTTTCATCATATTTCCAGATTCATCAACCGTAAGCAAAACCGGCAAGCTATGAATTTTAGCAGCTCCAAAATCTTCCTCACCAAAAGCAGGTGCAGTATGAACCAAACCAGTTCCATCCTCCGCACTAACATAAGGCATATCAACTACGCGATAACCTTTCTTATCTTCTGGTACTTCCATCAAACTAAATAGCGGCTCATATTCCATCCCAACCAAATCAGAACCCTTCACTTTTTGCTCTACCCTTAAATCATCCTTATATTCTTCCAAAACCTCTCTCATCCTCTCCTCCGCAACAATCCAAACCTCACCCTTTTCAGGGACAGCAACTTTCACATACATTAAATCTTTATTCACCGCGATCGCAGTATTAGCTGGCAACGTCCAAGGAGTTGTCGTCCAAGCTAACAAATAAACATTTTCTTCTCCTTTAACTTTAAATTTGATAGTAATCGATGGATCCTCAACATCACGATAAGAATGACCCATCGTAATTTCATGATTCGATAACGGAGTCGCACAACGTGGGCAATACATCGAAACTCTAAAATCTTTATAGACGAGATCCTTTTTATAAAGCTCCGCAAAAGCCCACCACACAGATTCAATATACGAATCATCCATGGTCATATAAGAATTCTCCATATCCACCCAACGCCCTAGCCTACTAATATACTTTCTCCACTCTTTATCGTAAGTCAAAACCGATGATCTACAAGCATCATTAAACTTATCGATTCCATAATCCAAAATATCCTTGCGGGATTTTAATCCCAAATCTTTTTCAATCAAATTCTCAACCGGTAATCCATGACAATCCCAACCCCAAACACGATTAACGCGATGCCCTTTCATTGTCCAATATCTTGGAATCGCATCTTTAATAGTACTTTGTAACAAGTGCCCAGGATGAGGTAAGCCCGTAGCAAAAGGAGGCCCATCATAAAATGTATAAGTTTTATTCTCCGGTCTTTCTTCAATTGATCGTTCAAAAATATTCTTCTTTTTCCAAAATTCCTGAATTTCTTCTTCCATTTTAGGGAAGTCAGGACGGTTTGATGGAGGTGATTGAGGATTTGACATAATGCACTTATATTGGCGGAAAAAACGACTTTGGTCAACTGAACTCCTCAGCCCCTAGCTAGAAGCTAGAAGCTAGAAGCTAGTAGCTATTAGAGGTTGACATTTCCCCAAATTCATGTAACCTTAGCTCATCAAACAAAAGCTCGTTCACAACCGAAAGGATAAGCCATGCCCAATTTCAAAGGACTCTCCGAAATGCAACGCATTGTTCGAATCCAATTCGAGGAAAAAGACGATCATGATGTTGTATCATTCTTCGCCTTTGGAGATGCTGACGAAGAAAATCGAATCAGCTGGTTTGAATCTGCATCACCGGGACTAATCATCAACGGTCGCAGAATTATTATTGATATCATCATCCCAATTCTCGAGAAGGTCACCGAGAGTGAGTTCTTCCAACGCGGTACCTTCGAAACCACAACCGACTGGATACGCAAAGACTATCTCGAACACCTGCAAGCCCAGGAGCAAGCCGAATCCCAAGACAATAATAAAGCATCGGTTCATACCGAGCTGCCTCACGTAATATCCATTACGTACCATTCACCAACAGAACAACACCCTTCCGGCCAACTCTCCATGTACCGACTCGATGAAGACAACGAGCCGCATAAAGAAGTACGCTGGGAAAAAGTAATCCAGCCAACATTTCAAAATTTAATAGGTGTTTACTTTAATATTCTTCCAAAAATGAAGGAACTAACAGGCCATAGCTTTAAACAAGGTCCATCACTAGCACGTTGGTCCATATGGTATCGTGAAGACTATTACAAGCAGCTCACAGCCAAGGAGCAGACATGACCAAAATTGGACAGCTCTCCACAATCCAAGATTTACTACACGTTGTCATCATCAGTTAACGGCGTTGATCAAGCTCAAATGAGCGCATTGAATCCGGGCGGAGACGTTCACACGATCCGCTTTACCCCTTCCGGCGACCAAGTAATCAACAACTGCAACCTCAACACTGTCACAGATGTAATTCTACCCATCATGTGCGTCGTGACCGGGATGCTTTTCCAGCGCGTCAGTTCCGAAAACGGAACCAGCCGATTTGAACGCCTCGATTATATCGAGGCTCAAAAAACCAAAACTCATAACTAATCCCACCGATCACTCGATGGGTCTTTTTTTACTCTTTATACTTTTAACGTATTCCTTTATACTTAATCTATTATGCAAATCCTCCTCGCCGCCGACCACGCCGGCTTTAAACTCAAAGAATCCATCAAAAAAGAGCTTAGTAAAAAACACGACATTATCGACGTTTCCCCAAAACTAGTCGCCGGCGACGATTATCCGAAGGTTGCGAAGCAACTGGTTAAGCGATTGCAGAGTATCGAGCGAGATCCTGAAACAAGTTCAGGATTGACGATTCGTGGTGTGTTTGTTTGTGGGTCAGGTGTTGGAGCATCGATTGCAGCGAATCGTTATAAAGGAATCCGCGCAGCACAAGGTTACGACAAAAAAGAAGTTAAACTCGCACGCCAAGATACAGATATCAACGTTTTGACATTATCCGGCTGGAACACCAAACTAAAAGATGCCCTAGCACTTATCGACGTCTACCTAAAAACCCCAGCCTCAAAGGCTTCGCGACATAAGAGACGTATTAAGCAATTGTCTTGAACCATGATTAAACATGATTCACGCTCAAATTTTCTTGATTATTATAGGATTAAATTATTCATATAGTAATCAAGTAAATTAGGTTAGTAATCGGTTTGAAAATCAAGGTTCAGACAATAAGTTAATCAAAACGCAAATATATGATCGAAATCATCCCAGCAATTCTCACCAAAAAGAAAGCCGAATTCATGTCGCGGATAAAAACTGCGAACAAATTCGCTAAAACAGTCCAAATTGATATCATGGACGGACTTTTTGTAGACAATGAAACGCCCGCCAAGCTCAATGATGGTTCCTGGTATCGCGAGTATCTTACAAAAAACGGAAATCGCTCACCAAACATCGAACTTCACCTGATGGTTATCAATCCTTGGGAGGTTATTAACGATTGGAAAGAACTTCACGGCGTTTCGCGTATTATCTGGCATGTAGAGATCCCAATCAATCACGAAGAAATGATCCGCGCTATTCACGACCTCAGTTTTAAATCTTGCCTCGCAATAAATCCAGACACTCCTCTAAAACAAATTCTACCTTTCATCGAAAAAGAACCTAAAAAGAAAGGTGCTCAAAAATACTACGCAGACTCTGTACTTGTCATGGGAGTCATACCTGGTTTTTCCGGCCAAGATTTTATCCCCTCTGCATTAAAAACAATTTCCACTCTCCACAAAAAATATCCCCACTTACCAATCTCCGTAGATGGTGGCGTAAATCAAAAAACAAAAAAAGACATTAAAAATGCTGGCGCAACTCGCCTCTGTGCATCAGGAGCCATCTTCCTTGCCGACGATCCAAAATCAGCATACAATAACCTTTCAAAATGACGTCCAAAGTCAAACGTCAAATGTCGAACGTCGTACACCAATCACGTTTGACGTTAGACATTTGACGTTTGACGAAATAATTCCTAATTCTATATTAATTATTAATTAAATTCAGTCTATGCGTATCATCGCTTTCATCATGATGTTTGGCCTATTCGCCGCATCACTCCCAGCTAATGCTGGCATTGCTTCAGCAAAACCTGGTCAACTAATTAAAGGCTCCCTCGACACTGTCTATTACTATGGCACAGACGAAAAGCGCTATGTCTTCCCAACAGAGAGAACATACAAATCTTGGTATGGTGAGGATTGGTCTGGTGTTGTAACCATCCCAGATTCAGAACTAATGAGCATCATGCTTGGTGGCAACGTAACATATCGCCCTGGTGTAAAACTTTTAAAGATCACAACTGATCCTAAAGTATATGCGATTAGCTCAGGTGGAACACTTCGCTGGATCGATTCCGAAGATTTGGCAATCGAACTCTATGGAGCTGATTGGGCAGACAATGTAGATGATCTACCAGATCCTTTCTACGTTAACTATCGCCAAGGTTCACATATCACTCACAAATCAGATTTCAATCCAAGTGGTGAAAAATCAGTAGCTTCATCCATCTGGAAAGACAAAGGAATGGGAGCTCCAGTAGAATAATTTTATCCCAAATTTAAAAAAGACCCATATGGGTCTTTTTTATTAGTGTTCACTTCATTTATTGCTACATGTTGTATGTTACATGCTACATGATATAATGAGTACATATGAAAATCATTACAAGTCTTTTTGCTATCGCGGCCGCTTTTTTTATAATCGCGCAGCCCGCAAATGCAGCCGAAACTATTAGTTCCGGCGACCTCATTAAAGCTTCAGGCCCTGCCGTTTATTACTTTGGTGCAGATGGCAAGCGCTACGTTTTCCCAACCGAAAAAACTTTTCTAAGTTGGTACAACAATTTTGATTCAGTTAAAACTATTTCCGACGGAGATCTTGCCACAATCATGATCGGCGGCAACGTGACCTATCGCCCAGGTATACGCATGATCAAAATCACAACCGATCCAAAAACATATGCCGTTGCAGCAAACGGTACATTGCGACACATCACAAGTGAAGCTATCGCAATTGCTCTTTATGGTGAAAATTGGAATACAAAAATTGATGATATCCCAGATCCTTTCTTTGTAAATTATACAATCGGTGATCCAATTGTTAGCGCGCCTCAATTCAATCCAACAGATGCAACCGCTACAGCTACAAGTATCAACATCGACAAAAATTTATCCTTACCACCAACCACTTGCACCGATTGCGAACCTCCTCCAACCGCCGGCACAATGAGTTTTGGAGTAAATGATGCTAGCCCTCGCCCAGGCGACGTTATCATCTTTAATGTTGATGCTAATCAAGCCGACGGCGTAGCAGAAATCCAAATTTTGATGGACGAAGACATCGTTGCAACTTGTAACACTAACAATACCTGCTCTGGAAACTACCAAATCCCTCTTATCACCGATAAATCAAGTTACACGGCACGTGCCGAAGTTACTTTCATCAATCAAACTCAACTTTTACAAGAAATGACCATCACAGTTGAAAGCCTCACAATAACTAACGGAGTCTTTATCTACGCAGATCGTACTAACATCAAAGTTGGTCAATCAACAGGCGTAACAGTAGATGCACCAGAAACCGTCGTAAGACGCATCGAGATCTATGTCGACAATGCTGGTAAAACAGTTTGTGAATCTGGCATACGCACCTGTAAATACTCAGTTGCTCCAGGTGGTGGCATAGGTACATCCGTTACAGTGCACGGCATTGTCACCGATGATTTAGGCCGCACTTACCGTAGCGAAGATCTTGTAATAACAGTTGCCGAAAACGATTCCCCAATGACAACTATCCAAGCAGATAAAAATACTATCTATACAGGTGAGTCAGTCAATGTTACAGTTGCAGCCTCAGACCAAGATGGAATACAATACATGGAGATCCTCGATCCTTCCCGACAAATCCTTAAACATTGTGATGGAGCCGCACCTTGCACCTACAGTGTTGGCCCATGGACCCAGACCGGATCCTACACCTTCTATGGCCGCGCAACAGATGCACTCAATGCTTCCGAGGAACAATCAACAACAATAACAGTTACTAATCCTTAATAATTTATTCTAATTCATAATATACCTTATGATGAACCGTATTATTGCAGCATTCTCTTGCTTTGCTTTCATAGCAACAATGATGATGCCCCTAAGCGCTAACGCGCAAGCCTTTAACCCAGGCACACTAATTAAAGGCCAGAGCTTCTCAGCAGTCTACTACTTTGCAGAAGATGGCAAACGCTATGTCTTCCCAAATGAAAAGACATATTTCACATGGTTTGAAAACTTCGACAATATCGTCATGGTTGACGACCGAACTCTTGGCACTATACCAATCGGTGGAAACGTAACCTATCGCCCAGGTAAAAAAATGGTTAAAATCACAACCGATCCAAAAGTCTATGTTATAGACAAAGGTGGTGTTTTACGTCATTTAAATTCTGAGCAATTAGCAGAGACTTTCTACAACATCAACTGGAACCAACAAATTGATGATATTCCAGACGCTTTCTTCATCAATTACAAAATGGGATCCCCTGTTGAAACCGCGGCAGAATATGCACCAGCAGATGTCCTCAACTCAGTTAAAAACATTTCAGAAAACATGAATTTCTCTGATGACGCCGCAGCAATCAGTGTCGGTGACACTTTAACTGGATTCGTTCCATCATCAATGACTGTTAAAGTTGGTACAACTGTTACTTGGACAAACCAAGATAGCGGTGAACACTCAATTAAAGGCGAAGGCTTCCAATCCCCAAGTCTAAAGTATAAAGAAACCTACGAACGAACGTTCACCCAAGCTGGTTCCTTTGAATTCTACGACAGCTTCAACGAAGCAATGGTTGGCACAGTCAACGTTGTAAACTAAATAAAACAATCATTTAAAAAAGACGTCCACTGGGCGTCTTTTTTGACAATTAACATCTCAGTTGCTTAAATTTCATTAGAGGTTTTAAAATGGATTATAAGTACGATTCAAAAAAGCATAAATACTTTCTCGTTCCAGCCGAACACCCAGAAACAGTTCTTATAAATTCCCTGCCTTTCTCAGGCGGTATCACCTCTCTGCTCATTTTTACACTATTTCAATGCGGTGATGATTTATTCGGCAAACCATCTAACGCACTTCTATCAGATTCAATAAAAAACACTTTGTCAGACGCCTCACTATTTTTCACAATCTTTTTTTACGCAATCTGTGTAATGATTTACTCCCTACAGAATCGAATGCGACAAGAAGATGTTGAATGGCTAGAATCTCACGACGTCTAATAGGCGTCTTTTTAGTATTAATCACGACGGTCGCGACCGACATGATTGACAATAATTACAAAATCTGTTACTTTCAATTATCGCCGTTTAGCCAAGGAGGACCTAGCAAAATAATAAAAACGGTCTGTATGTACCAAGACGAACGAGACATGTTCCGATATACAAATGAATGGCTAAGCTGGATTCTACCTGTTCTAAATCTAGCTTTGGGAATCAGCTGCATAATCTATGCGCTAAACACTCAAACCATTTGGTAAAAAAAGACGCCTAGCTGGCGTCTTTTTAGTTAACTGCCTTCCATGTTACAATGTTCCGAGTTATGAAAAGCATAAAACAACTCGACAAATCAGCTAATCAAATCCGTCAGGACTTGATTAACATGTTACTCGCTGCCGGTTCCGGCCATTCCGCTGGTCCATTAGGCATGGCCGACGTTTTTACTGCGCTCTATCTAGGTGGTGTCGCTAAACTCAATCCCAAAAAACAAAAAGATCCAGCTCGCGATCGTGTAGTACTCTCGAACGCTCACATCTGCCCAGTTCTCTACGCAACTTTAGCCCATTCTGGATTTCTTCCTCACAACAAACTAAAAACTCTACGCAAATTCGGATCTCCACTTCAAGGTCACTCCAATAATCACTTTGGATACGGCATCGAAACCTGCGGCGGCCCACTAGCACAAGGAATCTCCCAAGCTGTCGGAATGGCTTTAGCCTCTCGAATGAATGGAAAAAATGGTTATCACACCTGGTGCCTCATGGGAGATGGAGAATTAGACGAGGGACAATGCTGGGAAGCCTTCATGCTTGCAGGTAAAAACAATCTTCGCGAACTAACAGTCTTCGTCGATCGCAACAACATCCAAATCGATGGTCCCACCGAAGAAATAATGCCCCTCGAAGACTTAGCTGCAAAATTCAAAGCCTTTAACTGGTTTGTTATAGAAGTAGACGGCCACAACATCCAAGAAGTTTTAAATGCCATGAAAAAAGCCAAAGCAATGGCCGCAAATCCAACCGTCATCATCTGTCACACAATCCCAGGTAAAGGTGTAGATTTCATGGAAAACAAATTCGAATGGCATGGCAAATCACCCAACAAAGAAGAAGCTAAAGAAGCACTCCACGACATCCGCACACTCGGCGGTAAAATCTATTCAGAACATCAATAATATGAAAGCTTACTTAAACCCCTATCTTCTTTATAAGACTGTCGAAATGACCCCTACCAGAAATGGCTACGGTGATGCATTAATGGAACTTGGAGAAAAAAATAAAGACGTCGTAGTCCTTACTGCCGACCTTGCAGAATCTACTCGTGCTTCAAAATTTGGAGAAACTTTTCCAGATCGTTTTATAGAATGCGGAGTTGCAGAGCAAAACATGATGGGCGTTGCAGCTGGATTAGCTCTTTCTGGTAAAATCCCTTTTGTCTCATCTTACGCTGTCTTCTCCCCCGGTCGTGCTTGGGATCAACTAAGAGTCTCAGTCTGCTACACAAATGCAAACGTTAAAATCGCCGGCGCCCACACAGGAGTCTCAGTTGGCCCTGATGGCGCTACGCATCAAGCACTAGAAGACATAGCAATAACACGTGTAATCCCAGACATTATAGTCTGCGCACCTTGTGATGCTGAAGAATCTCGCAAGTGTACTCTTGCATCGGCTAAACACAAAGGCCCCGTCTACTTTCGATTCGCCCGCGAAAAAACCCCTGTCATCACAACTAAAAAAACCCCTTTCGAATTTGGAAAAGCTTACGTTTGCCGCGAAGGTTATGATGCCACCATCATCGCTTGCGGCCCCCTACTCCACGAAGCATTAGTTGCCGCAGAAAAACTCGCAGAACAACACATCGAAGTTGAAGTAATCAACAGCCACACAATCAAACCCTTAGACAGTGCAACAATACTCAAGTCATTAAAAAAGACAGCCTGTGCCATCACCGTAGAAGAGCATCAAATAACCGGTGGCCTCCATGGTGCAGTTGCAGAACTCTGTGCACAACAATACCCAGTACCAATCGAACCAATTGGCATGCCAGATAGCTTCGGCCAATCCGGCGAACCAGATGAATTACTTGCTTACTACGGCATGAAAGCAAAAGACATAGTTAAAGCCGCAAAAAAAGCAATTAAAAGAAAATGACGGCCAAGTGACCGTCATATAAAATCAGTTCAAAGCTCTAGCACCAAGTACCGCACTTTTGATCAATTTCTCCAACTCATTACGAGTTGGTTTTGTTTTTGAAAGACCAGTCGTATGCGAAAGCGTACGCAACGCTACAACTTGCACATCCTTCGATAGCTCGCTCATAGCTTCTGCGACCCGAGCAAGCACCTCAGGATCCGTCATCAGTGTTCCCCAGTTCGAACTCGCAGCCATGCCATTATAGCTCTCCATGGGTTGAACAACCAACTCATCTGCTGAAACTGTACTGATCACAGCTTTCAATTCAGCAAAAGTTTTCTCCAAATCTATACCACACAACAATGCCAAATAAATATCGAACACTCGTATGAGAATGGCTTTATGCCCCTCGCACTCTTTCAAATGCTCCTCATTACAATTTGAAACCTTGCACACAAGATTCACCAAAAAACGATTTACCTCCTTATCAAGAGATCGTACATCAATGTTTGCCATATCCTCAGAGACATCAAGACATCGACAAAATTGTTTACATGATTCAAGTACGACACTTTCCTTGAATCGTATTGGATCCAAATATATGTGATATTCTCGAAAAACCCTTTCTACCTCACTCGGATCGATAATATCAGCGATCAATCTCCCAACAGCCTTAGCAAAATTTAGCATTATTTCCCTCTCTTTTGTTGTGAAAGATATCTAACTAAACCACAAAAAGACCATATTGTCAATATGGCTTCCTTGGCTGTTGGTCTTAACTTATAAGTTATTTAGTATCTTCCTAGCAAAATCCTGCTCTGCTGCTTGATTTGCGGCGTGATCTAATTTACCAAGTGATACATCAACCGTTATTAAAACGGTCTTATTTTTAGCTAAAAAGTAAAATGCTCCCCCGCCTACAAAATCCATCTTAGACTGATAAGCAGCATCACCAACATCTGATACATCGATAATCCCATCTAAAAATTCTTTCTGACTATTAAACAAATCTTCTGGAGTTAAATGGGAAGCCATTTCACTACTCTGCTGTACTGTAATTTGCACCATAGTCACAGCATTTTCACTCGGTACGTCGTAGACACACAGCTTCTGACCAGTAGCATTTATCGGCTCAGTATCATGCACAATAATTGTAGACTCTACCCCAAATAATGCATCAATCTCACCCTGATCTATCAATTCACAAGGATCAATAACCTTAGATGCCGAACTAATAATGTTAGATGTATTGGAACATCCTGCGCCAAAAAGCGCTAAAATAAGGAAAATTGGTAATATTTGTGTCAATTTCATAACAAAATACATTATACCAGATAAGTGCCAAGGATTGACAATTTCGTCAATTTATGGTAATAAACACTATCCCAGGGCCGTGGTCCGGCCCAGGGACTCTCAATATATAAAGCCCCTTCACAAATCATCGAGGCTATAAACTTGAGAGAACATGCTAGTCGCAAGACCAAAACTTTACAGAAGGCAGGCGCGCTTTCGTAAAACCTAGATTGTACTCGAGAAATCGAGTCGATCGATCGCATGAGGCGAGGAGAGATTTTGACACTGACATCGGTTAACGATTCAGTGAGGAGGAAATTCGCAACACATAGTGTTCGCGAAAATCAAGGAGGAAGCTGACGCAGCAATGCCCAGCACTTGATTGAGGAGATCAAAACAAGTGACTAGCGCCGATGACGTTCGGGATTTTATCCCACGTTGTTGGGTAAGTCATACGTCAACCGCCCCAGCTTTTGCAAGGGCGGTTTTTTCTTTTCGAAGAAAATCCTGAGTTTATCGAAGGGTAACCACTCTTTGCACTTTATATTTTATACTCTATACTAAATGTAATATGAAAAAATTCGACATCATCTGCATCGGCGAAAGTTTACGTGACATTTTTTACATGATTCACGATGCTACAATTAGCTGTAGTATAGAAAAAGATCGTTGCCTACTTTGCTTAGAGTACGCAGAAAAAATCCCAGTCGATGATGTAATAAAAGTCCCAGCAGCGGGTAACTCAGCCAACGCTGCTGTTAGTGCTTCACGCCTCGGTTTAAAAAGCGCATTAGTAAGTTGGGTTGGCCAAGATTTTGCAGGCGATCAATTAAAAGAAACATTGCGCCAAGAAAAGGTAGACGTTTCTCTGATGTGTAAGTGTAAAAATCAACTAACCAGCGAAGCAACCTTGCTAAGCTTTAAAGGCGAACGAACCCAGCTACTCTTTTTCAAACCTCGTACTTACAAACTTCCAAAGCTCCAAGACACTAAATGGATTTATTACAGCGCTATGGGCAATAAATTCCAAACTTTCGATAAACAACTAGCTACCTACCTCAATAAAAACGAAAAAATTAAATTCGCATTTCAACCTGGCACAACCCATATTAAACTCGGACTCAAACCATTAAAACCTCTTATCAAACGCTGTGATATTTTCATACTCAACAAAGAAGAGGCTCAATACCTTCTTGATGGTAAAATACGACCATTAAAAAATCTTTTAGAAGATTTTTATAAACTCGGCGCAAAAACAATCGTCATCACAGATGGCAAAGAGGGCGCTTATGCCTATGATGGCACAGATTTTTGGCATATGCCTATCTTTAAAGGAGATGCCAAAGAACGAACCGGCGCTGGTGATTCTTATGCCGCAGCTTTTACTGCAGCTATACTACAAGGTAAATCTATACCCGATGCTCTACGTTGGGGTACAGCAAATTCCTGGAGCGTTGTTCGCGAGATAGGCCCACAAAAAGGCTTACTCACCAAAGCAAAAATGCAAAGCATTTTAAAACGCTTTAAAGTCAAAGCCAAAAAAATATAAAAAAAGACCCCGCAACTACGGGGTTTTAGATCTCACTAAACAACGACTGCCCTCTAGGAACACTTGGCAATCTTTGTATCACACCCATACGAGCCTCTGAAAAGTAAACCTTAACGGTGTACTCCAAGTCGCTTAAAGAAAACACATCATACTTTCTTAACAACGCCGGCTTACTCCCACCGAGCCACTCATCTCTCATTACCTCGATTGGACTCGCATACTTTTCGCCAACATCATTTATCACTTTCTTAATGTACTTTTTCTGATGAGTACACGGCAAGCTATTAAATTTAAGCGAAGTCAAAGCAATGAGAGCTTTTGCTCGCTCAACGTTTGCAATGCTCACATTAAGTCTTATAAAAGCGAACGGCTGTGGCCAGAAAGTTGCAAACAATTCTGGCTTCAACTTAAGTCTTTCTTTACGTACGAAGTCTCCAAAAAAACCGCCTTCTCCAAACAACGCATAAAAAGCTAGCACTGTTTTAAAGTAAGAGTATCTTTCTACGGGTAGTGGAAAAAACAACAGCAAACTCCGCCTTTGTTTTGAAGATCTCCCCAAGTGATATTCTTCCTGAACCGGGATCACATCTGGTGGTTTACAGATAAATTGCCGAGCCTCCAAATCCGCAGTACCAAGCCCAGAAAGTCTTTCTACCAAATCTTCATGCAAGCACTCCTCACCCGAACATACCAGCAAATTTGCCGGATACAACACCCTATCTCTATACTTGATTCCTTGCTCTCGCTTTGCCTGTTCCGCAAGTTGTTCCTCGGTCCAAAAAGGAATGCCCATTCTGTACCATTTTGGAGACACCTTTGAGTAAAACCAACTCCAAAAATCTTTAACTGACCTTTGTTTTGCACTGATACGATTTTTACCAAGCCTCCCAAATACTTTTGCTGATGGAGCTTCCTTAAAAAGTACGCTTAAGATGTGCTCCAAACATTTCGCATCATGACGATCTTTGCCATGATGTAAATATCTAAGCCGCATATAACCATGTTCTAGTAGACAAGAAAAAGATTTTTCCGAAAAGCCAGAACCAAGAGCTTCCTTCAAACATCCTGGCAAAACTCTCGAGAGTGCCAAACCAGCTCCTGGCGGATCAACATCTGCAAAACGCCCTCCTGCTACATAAATATCATAACTTCTTTTTCTGTTACCAGAACTCCTTAAGGCTTCACTTGATACAAGATGAATACCATTCGGCAATCTAGTAATTTTGTACTGTTTTTCAACGTGCAAAAAATTCTCTGTTTCCATCTTTATCTCCTTATTGAAACATAAATCTTATACCTGAAATCTAATAATATGTCAATCAATATACCTTGACCTTTCAACTAACACATGATTAAATCCTCTCATCGCTCTTTCATTTTAACGGAGAGGTTATGCCCGATTCAACTACGGCTAGATCACGATTCAAAGATGAAGGCACAAAAAGCCAACCAAAACCTCGCGAGGATCGACCTGCGAGTGAAATCGATATCCCAAATCTTTCCACTGGAGAAATGCAAAATTTAACCGATAGAGAGCTTCGTCATTGCATCGTTGGAGCAACCAACAGATCGCGATGTCCAGGATCTCTCGGTAGAGGTGGGTTCATAGATCTACGTAAACTCAAAAAAGAATTCAATCGCCGTTATCCAGGACGCAAACCACCAACTTGGCGAACATCTCCACCACCACCTCTTACTTCCAAATAACCCCTAACCTAGGGGCTTTTTAATTCGTTTTCATAAACGAATTAATCCTGAGCTTATCGAAGGGTCATATTTTGTTATATATTCTTGACAGTTTGCCTTATTTATGCCAAAGTACACTGATTTGTACATCGAAAACTCAACAAATTTTGTTTAGTAAAAGGAGCAAAAATGAAATCCTCGCATACATCTATCCTATTCATCATGGTCATCGGATTGCTTGCAAATGCATGCAGCTGGACAACAAGCAGCCTTCCGAGTCCTCAACAAAAAAAAACCGAGATAATCCCGGTCACCGAGTCTTTAGCGCTCGCTATCACACCACAAGGTGATATCATGGATTCCGCATGGAAGCCTGAATCACTCAACTGGTCGCGTACATGTCGTAACCACGCCCAAAAACTTGATCCCTGCCTCGTAGCCTGGGTCGACAATGAAATCAAGGTCAAAAGACCAAACCCAATGGGCATGGAAATCGGCGGCAACAAGCTCGCTTCCTATTTCTGGATTCGGCATGAAGATGGAGAGATTATGCATCCTGAAAAGATGCTAACCAATATGGATCTCTTAGATCGTCGACTCTGGATCGAGCAACAAGACATGAGAATGATGGTTGATAATCGAATCCCCCATCACGCTCTCCCCCTTGGAGAATTGGGAGGTATCGTTCCGGGTAATGGCTTACCAAATCCATTGATTCGCATTGGCCTTTCATACAAACTTGAATGCGTACAAAAACGCGGCAAAATGAACTTCCCACTTGGCGAACTTCGGGAAAGCGCTCGTACTGCCAGAATCGTAGGACGTTTCGTGGCTGTTAACCCCAGTCAAGAAACCCTCCGCGACATGAAGCGTGTCACCAAAGATATGGCCAAAGACACAAGCTCGCCTTGGCAACAAATGAAACTCGATTGGCACAAACCAAGTGGTAGCATGAATTGGATCAGCGACGAACTTGTGATGCTCTCCACCAAGGACTGGCTCACATTTCGCAGACCCACGTCTGACTACTCAAAAGGTGAAGTCGACTTCAAAAACAAAAGCCAAGAAATGCCTTTCATGGGTGAGTGGTTACTCAAAAACAACGTAGCCCCTTCTCATATGCAAGGCATCTTCCCGCGTATGCCAGAAGGTAAACCAGGACGAGTCTTCTTTACCATTCCCACCATCAGACCTAGATTGGATGAAATGAGTGGTGCAATCTTTGTGCCACTTGCAGTTGAGGTAATAGTTGGTATCACCCATCCACGCTTCGGCGGACAAATGATGCCCATCGGCTGTATCCCCTTTGAACAAGAAGGTATTAACGGCAACCTCACCATGCAGTTGCTTCGTCCCATGCTAGAGGCGGCACAAGAATCATGAGAACAATCGCTATAGCACTCGCTTTTGCGATACTTCTCATCTCAACCACAACTTCAGCTCAACAGCACCCAATCGCTTCAGCCCTAGAGTCTGATAAGATAAATATACGCCAACAAGCAGCACAGCAAATCACCAACCTGGGTCTCAGCCTTCCGCTCGATAATCTCAGACGCCGTGCAGCTGCGCTAATGTTGTTCGATACATGGCAAACAGAAATAGACTCTCAAACAAAAACTCGCTTAGCACAAATGATTGTCGCTCTAGGTTTCCGTGTTGGACACTTCACAGAAACAGAAATGGTTGGCGAAAAACCAGAAGTGATTGTTGACGAACGCTTAGTTGGCCCGTTCACGCCAAAGCCCCCTTCAACACCTCCGGCAAAACCAAAGCATGTAAATCTGCCTCCACAACCTCCGCCAGAATCCCCGCTAGAAGTAGATGAACCAGAACAACCGGATACAGCAGTGGCGACACCAACACAACAACTTCCAGATTGGCGCGACCTCTACCCAGCCCTTGCATCCCGACAAGATCCAAACCTTGCAGCAAGAGCCAACAGAGCTAGTCGCAATCCCGTACACGATCATGTTCCCTACGTAGCACGCATGAACGGTATTCACGACCGCGGTCCTGGATCAATCGACACAGACATCCGCAATACATGCGCAACAAGCATTGGATGTGGCAAGTGCCCGTTTGGTGCCAAGTGCGTACCCTGCAAAGAGTCTGAACGCAAAAGGCTCGCTGAGATGCGCGAAGAAGTACGCAACAACCCTAACGGTTTTCAGCCACAAACTCGAGGACTACTCAACGCAATACCAATGATTATCAAAATGATCCAAGGTAAAAACTTAGAAGAAATCCTCGACCCCAGCCTCTAACTTCTCAAGACCTGATTAATCCCAGGTCTTTTTTGTTACTCATCTGACAAAAATCTTTATCTAAAGATAGATAAAAACTGTCATCTTTAACTTGATACAACTACCAATAATAGCTAATCTTAGCCAAATTACTCGCCTAACACCCTTGACAAAATGCCTTTTTTATGCTATAGTACTTTGTTATCAAAATAGAAAGGCAGAATCATGAAATTGTTGCTCAAGACCGCCATCATCGCTCTCATCACCTCAACCCTTGCAGCCTGTGCTAGTTCCCCCGCACCGATCGCATCTTCCCGCAATGCCTACTTGGAACAGCGCGCTGAGATGCCCTCCGAGCAGCCCGTGACTTGTGGTCAAAAAAGTGGTCGTTGCACCGCGCTGTTCCACGAAACGCCCACACAACGTCCCGCTACCAGCGTCGAGTCAACGCTCTACCCACTCGAGCTCCCCAAACCCGAGCACCTGAGCGCTCTCGACGAGTAACCTTCCCCGCACCTTCCTAACCAGCCGACTCGCATCCTGCGACCCTCGGCTTCCCTTCCTACCATACGACTCGCTCGTAAAGTAAGAAGGGAATCTTCCCTCACCTCATGCGCAATGCGCGAGGAGACAAGATGAAGAAACTCACAGTTCTCATTTTTGCCCTTTCCATTTCAACTCTTACCGGTTGCGCGACACAAAACGACGCCATCTTCGGCTTCCTGGAACGTCAAAACCTCGCGCAGTGGGCAAAGATTGAAGACATGGAGCGCGAACACGAGAGACAGGAACGGGCAATCGAGCGTACACGCACCAAGGCCGCCAACCTCGAAACCGAGTCCAAGCGGCTACGCAAGGTGCTTTGTGAAAAGCACCCCGAGGATTGCCCCGCATCCGTACTCGATCGCTAACACCTTCCACGCACTTTCCCACCTAACTAGCCGACCTGCACCCTGCAGACCCTCGGCTTCCCCTCTTACCAATCGATCAATATTCGTAGTTCGTAGTTCGATATTCGATGTTCGATTTATAAGAATGGAAATAACTCCCGAACACTTTCGACAATTTACATCATGAAAGGAAATGAATGATCAAATCAAACTGGAAACAAATAGCTTTGTTCACCATAGGTCTAGCTATCCTTGCTCCCATCGTTTACCACGTTGGGTGCTGGATCTTAAGCTATGACCCAGAACCGACTTTGAAAGCCAAGAGCTTTGGACACCTTACGCCTCATCGCGAAGGTCAGACACTACTCATCGGCAGTTCATGCGTCTGCCCGGTCATTCCGACCAGCCTGTGTCAGGACAACTTCTTCATCGCACCAGTCCAATCGGCGAATACGCCGATAGATCTCTGAAAGGAAAAGAATAGATGAAACATCTTCTCTACACCATCCTGACGATTCTTGGTTTTATCGCTCTCGCGACCTTGCTCGCGCCCTTAACCGGATGCGCCAGCTCTGGCAGCGTTCACAATCTTGCTAAACAAAACCGGCAAGACATTATGTATGAACGCCAGGATCGCGAAGTCGCAGACAATCGACTTGATCGTGCGATCAACCGGCGACACACAGAAGTCCTAAACCTGGCGCACGAGCTCAAACAACTTCGGGAAACCATGGCACACATCTGTGCCAATCAACCCGAAGCTTGCGAAGAACCCAAAGAGCTCGAAAACTGGAAATAAACGGAAAAAAGGAAAGATCAAAAATGTTGAAATCCATCACTTTCGGAATCGGATGTGTCTTCATCTGGGTCATCATCGCACTCACCATTGGTTGCGGTGGTGAAGGTGAAGGCGCTTACATTGCGCCAACACCAGACAACGGTGAACAAGAATACCCACTCTGCACCAACGATGGACGTTGCCCTTGCGACGCACCTCGCATGCCTTGCTGGGCCAAAGCACCCGGTAGAGTCTTGGTGTGCTACGAAGGCTTCTACGTAAGCCTAGAAGATATCGGCACGTTCGAAAACGCAATGTGCCATCCCGAAACTGACGCTGGCACCTCTCCCGAAGCTTCCCCCACGGAAGACTCGGGCGACGAAGCCGACTCCCAAGTTGGCGAAGATGCAGAGGTTGATTCCGAGGTTGACGCGGAAGCTGATGCACAACCCGAAACAAGTGTTGATGCAGCAAAAAACGGTACGCTCTCAATCACACTGGCTCAAAACCCAGTGAGCAGCGTATTCGTCAAAAAGCAACAAATGGTTGCCGTTCTAGGTATCGAATTCAAGACTGACGATCACGATATGTTGATCAAAGAACTGCCCATTCAGTGCAATGCTTCCAAAAACGGAGCTCCCTACACTGACACAGAGTGTTCTTCCATCGTAACAAGTATCGCACTTCACGATGGCGCTCAACAAGTTGGTGATGCACAGCTCGTAGAAATAGATGGCAAAGCCAAACTACAACCCAACTATTTCGTACCCAACAACACGAGCAAGACCCTGATTGCCAAAATCACGCTATCGAGCACGGTGAGTATGAACGAACCGTACGATCGCATCGCATTTGGCATCCCAGCCGGTGTAGTTGTGCAAGACATGGCAACGCAAACCAACGTCACACCCGACGTCAGCGTTACCATCAGTGATATCCAACTGTCGCAGACGCCTGTGGCAAGCCACATCGTGCGACCCTTTGGTACGCTTTCGGTGGAATACGTCCCCGAGATCAACCCAGCCACCATGGCCGGAGGTGGCCTCTGGACCCTTATGGCAAAGTACCGCGCAACCGCGCAGTACGAAGAGGTTGAGATCAATCGAGCTAACCTCTACATGCCCGCCGACCTCGCCGAAATGCGCAGTACCAACGAAGACTGTAGCCAAATCGGAGTTGGTACACTAGATTCCATTCTCGGCACCGCCATCATGCCCGTTGGGCAATATGGTCAAGTCGATGTGGATCTTTCACTCAACCCCATCACAGTGCCCAAAAACGATTCCATAGACTTTTACCTCTGGTGCATGCCTGCCATTCCAGTGCCCAGTATCACCGCTGGTTTCACTTCTCCCAGAACTGGCGACAGCCCTGCACTTGGACTCAACCACTCACTACAAGTTGGTGAATGGAACAGCAACTACCACGCAAAGGCCAACCTACGCACTGTCGGACGTAACTCCGGTGAACGTATCTACGCTGATGCCGTTGCCGAACACGGTCCGTTCATGATCCTTCGTGGCAACAACATGTTCGTCACCAAGCTCATGATTCCCAGCACAAACTTGCAGCTGGGCGAAATGCCAGCATACAATTTCTCCGTCATGGTAAGCCCGATGGGAACCTCAATGAGCATCAGCCAGTTCGCCTTCAACGTGCAAGCCAGCCCCGGAGTAAAATTCCGACCCAGGCTGTACAAAGGCAACCAATATGCTGATGCTTACGGTTACAGTTACAGCAAAGGCGCTTCCGAGCCTTGTGACAACGAGAACGGCAACCACTGCTTCATGGGAAATCATCAGTTCTTGTTCCGTTTCTATACGGAGCAAGTAATCACCCCCGGCAACACGATTGGATTCACACTCGCACTGACAATCAACAAGTTGCCAGCCGGGTCTTCCCACATCGATGTCAACTTTGTCAAACAGGGCGAAGCTGTAGTCGGCCAAGTCATCAACCTGACTTGCCATGACATCCCTGATTCCACGCTGGGCCTTGGACTGAGTTACGACCAGTACTCACGCCCAGGCATCATCGCTTCGGACATGACAGAAATCCCACACCTGTTCCCAAGCCACTGCAGTGGTGACCCAATCACAAGCAGCAGCGATTTCTTCGGAGATTATCTGCTATTGGATCACCTCACCGCAAATACCTTCACCAACTAGGAAACACAATGACATCGCAAACCATCTATACAATGATCTGCCGTGTCATCCTCCTAACGTTCCTTACCTACGGAACCTTCAGACTCCGATTCAAATAGCACCTTCCCACAACTCAGCTCCATTCTCGAGCGCCCCGCATAGTTCTTATGCGGGGTTTATTTTTTTAAAAAAAATATCCTGAGCGAAGTCGAAGGGTTTCTTTTTGCTTAAATTAGCCTTTTTCCTTATCCCTATCCTTGACAATTAGTACAATTTATGCAAAAGTCTCTCTACACAAATAAACAAAAACAAAGGGAAATAAAGATGACAACATCGCTCATTCACACTAACCCAGATCTATCAGACGAAGCATTGGCTAAAGAGGCAGAGGTGCACTTGGCAAAATCTGCAACCCTGCAAGCCATGGTGCAAATCCTAGAAAAACAACGCAAGATGCTGTTACAGTCTGCAAAAGAAGATCCAACACGCCAACTTGGCTGGCTCACTCTCGCAGAACTTCGCAAAGCGTTCCCTGCAACAATGCGCATGCAGGCACTTAGCTCACGCCCCGACATCAGGCAACGTATTACGACCGAGCTTACCGGACTTCGTCCCAAAGCTTCTCGTGGTAAAAACGCAGAATTCCAAGCCGACCTCATCGATTCAACAATCGACGATGGCGACATCGGACTCCAGGAATTTGAAATTGCGTTCGATCTAAAAGATCTTGTAACTTACATGGATGTTTCCTCATTTTGGAAATTTTTCATGGATGAATCATTAGCTCGAATCATCGAAGAAAACTCCTCCAAAGAAAAAGAACTATTCGCATTTCTTTTAGATGCTTTTCTACAGAGTCGTGACCCGCTCAAACCCATCCTCACTCATTTGGATGTACGAGCAGCAATTCAAGGTGAAATTTGGCAGCAACGAATTCCTCTGGGGAAAAGAGTTGCCGTAGACACCGCTCGGCTAGCACAAGAACGGAAAACTACCAGCCAAGCCTTCACAGCCAAACAAGAAATAGATATCGTGACTCTCGAAGTCATCGTTGAATTAGACCTCTCAGACTTGGTTCCAATCTTACGCGCCGCCGGCAAAGCAATGGATCTTGAAGGCAACCCCAATGAATCAAACACCGTAGAACTCATCGACGAAGATGATATCGAGGTGTTGAGCGCCCGATCCAATGCCGATGCCACAGACTCATCTCCTGATTCAGATGGAGACAATGAAAAAAAAGGCTAGAGGCGTCGGATAAAGAAATTTTCGACGCCGCCCTACCCCAAGGTTTGCCACCAATCCCCCATGAAGTATCATCTCCCAGCATCGAAATCGAAGCTGGTCATGAGACAACTTCACTAGACGACTTTGATCCAGAAATCGACCAGGCTATTAGCCAAATTGGCATGTCATCCGAAAAACCACCTACTGACGAAGGCACTTTTATCGGCGAGCGTCCTGCCTCATACATTCCCAATTCCATGTTTGAGGAAGCTGGTGGAGTTGGTGTAAATACTGAGGCATCGTTAACAGAAAAAGAAACGAGTAGCCCTTCCATCAATGATAGGCGGATTGCAATCATAAGGGAGTTACGAAAAAAACTCGGCATAAAACATTTGCCCCGTATAGAAAAGGTGCACATTGCCATCCTTGAGGCTGCAAAAACGTTCTACGTCCAAGATACGCCAATCGAAGACGAAGACATGCTTCGCAAGGTTTTGTTGCTGATGCTATGTAACATGGACCCAAAGAGCTACTCCCCAAACGACCCCATTGTGATGAAACGCAACAATGCTGCACTTGCTCGCGCTTTGATCGCAGAATTAAAAAAACGAAAAAAGTACAAACTCGCCGCAAAGCTAGAAAAAGATTATTCACATCTATCTGGCCAACACAAAGCGGTAAAAAGCTAAAACCCCACAACTCTGTGGGTTTTTTTTATAAAAAAAGATCGAGCTAAGCTCGACCTAAATTCGTAATTCTCATTCGAGTCTGAGCCTGTCTTCGATTGCACTCAGACCCTGACGGATGGAAGGGAGGGCTCTTCCCTCAGATTCGAAGACGTAATTGTCCTGACCCTCGAAGCTCGATAGAGCGTAGTGGGTTAATTCGTAATTGAACAGTTACCAACTTCCTCCCCCTCCACCTCCAAATCCTCCTCCCGAAGATCCTCCTCCCGAAGAAAACCCAGATCCCCCACTCCCCGCTGTAGACGATGACGGTGCTGAATAAACATTTGCAGCCGAAGCCGTGCCCATATCAGAAATAGCATCAGCAAGTAATAGTGGTGTCCAACTTACTACATTTCCTTCTGCCCAATCCGGTGGTGCTATATGCAAATCTTTAAATTGCTCTGCCCAAGCCTTTTCAACACCAAGTGCTATAGCTGCTGGCAAAAACTCCATAAACTGTTTTGGAGTTCTTGATGGTGCATTGTGAAACTTTAACCTTTCCGCTTCTGTAACACTTAAAAACCATTTAAAACCTTTCACCTCGGCTACTAAAGAAGTGCCTTTTTTCGTACGCTTTGGCATAAACCAACCAAACACCGCCATAATCAAAAACGTCGCAATTCCAGATGCCACACCAACAGGAGCATAGATACCAATTAAACCAACAATAAACCCAACTAATGCTGCTCCAAGAATATACAAAATTCTGACTGTATAAGGGCTTGCATCAAAAATGGCCAAAGATTTTAACTGTTTCTCTGCTGCACTATTTGCTGATTGCACATCACTATAAAAATTATCTTTTTTCAAATCATCAAAAGTAGTCTTTTCTCTTTTACCTTTATCAAACAAACCTTCAAATAATTTTATATCCCACTTTTCCGCAGACTTTGGTAAATCTTTCTTCTTTAGAAAAGTATATGTTTGTTTTTCTCCAAACAACTTCTTCTCAGTGCCATATTCAATATGCAAATATCCTCTACGAGCCATATTTATAATAGATGCCGTAACGCCCCTCTGAGGTATCATCCCAGACCCAAGCGCTCCAGATATAACCAATGGCGCTAAATCCTGTGGAATCTCATATTGAGGTATAACCGTCTCTGGTTCTGGATCTTTGCCACGAGTCCACCAAAGGTACAGCATCACTATAAGCGCAATAACTGGCATTATCATGATCCAATTATCTCTGAGTGCTTCCCAAAATCTATCTGCTTGCGTAGGAAATTTAATCACACCCCAAGGAAATCCAAATACCACGCTCAAACCCTCTCCTGCATCAAAAGATCTATCAGCCGTAACCATCATCGCATCTCCATCCTCACTCAAGCTACAAGCTTCTTCTACTGAACCGGCAATTCCCGTAAAACAAGAAAACGCTACTGCTGAAGTAGCATTACCCATTGGAGATATCAATTTAAATGACGCTGAATCAATTGGTATTGGCCACTCATTTCCTGTTACATTCCAATATAATTCAGTATACGAATTAAAAAAATTAATCGCTTTTGTAGTTTCATACTCAATTATGTAAGTATGCTCACCCGTAATATTCACTTCAGCTTTTCCAATCTTTAAATTCCAAAGCCCATCACTTTTACCTTGTTCGTATCTTTCTTTCTCACCATCTCTCAAAATCTCTCTCACTCTAAAATTTAAATCATAATTCATTCCATCCCTCACATACGAAGCTGGTACATATCTAAAAATCCCACGACGTGTTAAATCACCAAAATCATACAATATCTCTTCGCGGATAATAAGCAGACGATCTTCCGATAAAGTAGCCGTTACATCAAAAGATTTTATAGCTTGCTCTGGCTTAAACTCTGGCATCTCTATTTCAGTTACCATATCAACCTGAGCCAAAGCAACACTAGGAGCTAATACAAACAATGTAATTATTGCAAAAAATATCTTTTTCATACGCCATTTAGCGTATCACAAATAGAAACGTCTATTAAGACATGTCAATAGTCTGCTAATAACTTATTATTTACTTGTTATATGCTACATGCTACAAGTTACATAATATGAATTGGCTACAAAAATTTATTAAATCTCCACGTCAAATAGGATCAATAGCACCCAGTTCAAATTCGCTTAGCCGGCTTATGGTTAAAAACCTTAAACCAAACAGCAAAACTCTAGAACTAGGATCTGGCTCTGGATCTATCACAGCTGAAATAGTAAACAAACTATCCTCTCCCTCAAATCTAACTGCCATTGAATCAGATTCTGAACTTGCAAAAATCTGCCAAAATAAATTTCCTGATATTCAATTATTAAATCAAGACATAAAACAAATCCTCAATTCAGACCAACAATTTGATGCAATTATCTCCGGTATCCCTTTTGCCGCAATGAAACCAAGCGAACGTCATCAATGTTTTCAATTAATCCATGAAAGGCTTACACCCGACGGAGTCTTTATCATGTTTCAATATTCAATTTTTACGCGTCACGAACTAAAAAAAATATTCGGTAACCTAAAAACAAATTTTACACCCTGGAACCTCCCCCCAGCATTTGTTTTTACATGTAAAAAACAATAATCAAACTATTCGAAGTTCGTATGTTATATGGTACAAGCTACATGTTACATGTTATAATGGTGGCATGTTCTGGTTTGGAGGAATAGACGTTTTAACAATTGGCGCAGGCACGCGCGACGTCTTTATTAAAAGCAAACATTTCGAAAGAAAAACCGATCCACACGCTCCGGCAGGTTTTGATGTTTGCTTTCCGATGGGATCAAAAATCCCTTTAGATGATATCTACTTGGAAACTGGTGGCGGTGCAACAAACGCAGCCGTTACTTTCCAACAATTAGGTTTCAAAACAGCCTGCCTATGTCGCGTTGGCACAGATAGTAATGGCGACGCAGTAAAATCCGCTCTCAAATCACGTGGCATCGATACACGCTTCATTCAATCAGATGAAAAGCGCAAAACCAGCTATGCTGTCATCCTCCTTTCTGGATCTGGTAATCGCAGCATCTTAGTTTACCGCGGTGCATCCAATTTTGTAGACACCAAAGAATGCAATTGGCAAAAAATGAATCCATCTTGGGTCTACCTAACTTCACTCGGAGGTAAAATGCCACTTGTAAAAGATATTTTTACGCATGCTGAAGAAGATGCTATTAGAGTCGCATGGAATCCAGGCAACGGCGAGCTCAAGCAAGGTCTAAAAAAGATAAAGAAACACATCGAAGCAACAGATTTATTTTTTGTGAATCGCGAAGAAGCAGCAATCCTCACAAACAAGCCCCCTCGCCATCTCGAAGATATTGTAAAAACTCTTGGCGATATACCCAAACAAGCTTTAATTATCACCGATGGCCCAAACGGCGCTTACGCATACGACCCCAGCGACAAAACCCTAGTTCACATCGAAGCCATCCCAGGTAAACGCCGTAACACAACCGGTGCAGGCGATGCTTTTGGAAGTGGCTTTACCGCATCTTTCATAAAAGACGGTGATATCAAAGAAGCTCTTTGTGTTGGATCTCATAATAGCATCGGAGTCATTACTACCATGGGTGCTAAAGTAGGCATTCTAGAAGACTTCCCAACTGAAACTAATTTCAAGCGCTGTATATACAAAGATATTAAACTATGAGTATAGTTCAAAAAACAAAACAAATTTTTTCAGAAAACCAAATCATGGTTGTCCTTTTTGGTATCATTGCTGGCCTCGTATTTCCAAAACTCTTTGCGCCACTCGCTCCGTACACAACACACATGTTGATCCTGATCTTCTTTTGTTCAAGTCTTAGACTCGAGCTAAAAGAAATCATTGCTTACGCCAAAGACTGGAAGATGCTTAGCATGGTAAACGGCTTCATGCTGATCTTTCTGCCAATTTTAATGTGGCTCCCTCTCGTACTATTTGCTCCAGATTGGGCAATGGCATTCCTAATCCTAGGCGCCATGCCTACCGGCATGACAATAGCACTCATCGCTGATCTTTTTGGAGGCAAAACAACATTAGCGCTCGTTGTCACCGCCACAACTTCATTATTAGCTCCTCTAACAGTCCCCTTTGTCTTTTGGATCACCATCGGCCAAGTCGTACCAATCCCAGTCATCGCCCTTTTTACCAATCTTTTCATAACAATCGTTCTACCTTTTATCGTGGCAATGTTTGTAAAACATAGAAAGCCAAAATTTGTTATCAAACACGATTTTTGGTGGCGTGAAATCTCCATAATTGCTTTTGGAATCCTCATAGCAACCATTGTCGCAGATACTGTTGGCACAGAAGGTGCAATAAGCTTAACTTTCAGAGATGCTGGGCTCGTTACTGTAATGCTGATCTACATGTCAGCTCTTATAACCATCTCCTACTTCATGAGTTGGTGGCGCACAAACTCCGAAAAAGCCACTATCGCACTCTGCATCGTCTACCTCAACAACACACTTTCCCTTTACATCGCCAACAAATTCTTCCCTGATCCGAAACTCATGACGCAACTCGTCATCCTCTTACTCGTAATCAATTTCCTCCTACCACCTTTTCGCTGGATAGCCGCCCGAGCCATCGAACTAGATAAAAAAGCCAGCAAGAAAAAACGGCTACCAATAAAACACAAATAATAATCAAGAGTCCATCAAGGCTCTTTTTTAGTTTCCATTCCTCGACGCCTACTAAAACACAATGTACAATACTTCTATATTAACTCTTGCTATTTGATATTTGCCATTAAATTATTATGAAAATTTTTGTAACACGACGTATCCACGACTCCGGCATTGCCATGCTAAAAAAAGCCGGCCACAAAGTCACAATTGCTCCAAAAGATGAAAAAATCCCACGTGCCAAACTTTTAAAAGGCGTCAAAGGCTGTGATGCTGTCCTATCTTTGCTTACAGATAAAATTGATGACGAAGTTCTTGCATCAGCTGGCCCACAACTTAAAATCGTCGCCAACTTCGCTGTCGGTTTTGATAATGTAGACCTTGAAGCTGCAAAAAAACGCAACATCATCATCACAAACACCCCAAGCAATAAAGTAAACGAGTCTGTTGCAGAACATACTTTTGCTCTTATGCTAGCACTAGCACGTCGCATCCCCGAAGCAGATCATTTTGCAAAACGCGGCTTATACAAAGGCTGGTCACCAACGCTTTTAACCGGAACAGATATGCACGGTAAAACCATCGGTCTAATTGGCGCTGGTCGCATTGGCTCTATGGCTGCAAGGCAAGGAGTAAAAGGTTTTGGAATGAAATTACTATACAGCGATCTAAGACCAAACAAAATAATCGAGAAAGAACTGGGTGCTAAAAAAGTTAGCCAAGCAACACTACTTAAAAAAGCCGACTTTATCTCACTTCACGTACCTCTCTTACCATCTACTCGTCATCTCATTTCCGATAAAGAATTTAAATTAATGAAACCAACTGCATTTTTAGTAAACACTTCGCGAGGACCTGTAGTTGATGAAAAAGCCTTACTCCGCGCCCTCAAAGCCAAACGAATCGCCGGCGTAGCGCTCGACGTCTTCGAATGTGAACCAGCTATCGACTGCGATCTCCGCGATAACATGGAATTAAAATCTTACGAAAACGTAATCCTCACTCCTCATATAGCAAGCGCCACAGAAGAAGCTCGCCGCGACATGAGTGAAATAGCCGCAAAAAACATCATGGCTGTTTTGAAGGGCAAAAAACCCTTCACACCAGCTAAATAAACGGTTCGCTGAACCGAGCGCTGAATTTGTTTCAGTATTGTTTCAGCGAAAAAAAGACCTCGCAGAATTGCGAGGTTTTTAGTCTTCTTCAAGACTCGTAAAAGATACACTGATGTCCGGTCCATCATCTCCATCTTTCTTTGGAATAATCGACGGAACATCACTCTTCGGGATACAAACTCCTGCCTCAGTGCCACCTTCTGGTGGAACAGATGGCGGCGGATAGATTGTGCGTGGCCGCTCTTCATTAGCCACAAACTCTCCATGTGCCTCTAGTATAGGAGAAAGCTCAGGATCTGAACCAATTTCTTCAAGATAGCGCTTAACTCTCTCCATGGCATCCGGATCATTTTCGCATTGGAGGGTAATCATATCACTAGGCTTAGAAAGCTCTATTATCTCATCAGGTGCTTGCATGATCGGCGTCTGGCGTTCATGAACTAACTCTTTTTCCAACTCAGCTTTTCTATTCTCAATAAATCGTTGAATTTGTTGCACAACATCTTGTGCCGTTTGATACAATTCATTATACCGCTTTTCAAAAGCCCTTTGATCCCAAACATCATCACGGGCTAATTTACTATCTATAAACAACCGCCTCGAACTCGATCGTTGCATACTTCGCCAAGTACATAATTCTTGCTCTTCATCCCAAACAGCTTGTGCTAAAGGAAGCTCTGCTTCGATGAGCAACAATAAAATCTTATGATCAACCTCATCTCTCTTTGAGATGCCAAGAATCTTATCTAAAAAAAATTCTCCCTCTTCACTTTCAAGGAACATTTCTATGCCATAAAACCACTCTACCTTTAAACGCTTCGCTTCAGCGCTTTTCATGTGGTTCACCTCCTCGTGCTCATCTAACTAAAAAAGAGCCGTATAGTCAACTCTTTTGCCTTATATATTATATAATCAATTCTAGTATTTTAGAGACATCTCATCAAAATCCTGCATAAACTGAATCTCCTCATCTAATATTTTTTGAAAAGCAATCGCATCCCTACTATTATACGCTTCTCTTTTCTTAATAAAAAAATCCTGCAACTTAGGCAATATTGATAATATACTTTCCTCATCCTCTAGCTTTGGATCCGGCATCTGCATCATCTCCGCAATAAAATCCGGCTCTGGCACAGGAATTGCTTTATAAACAAGTTCACTCCTCATACTATTCTTCTGTAGCTCTTTCGGTTAATTTCGCTGCAGCCAAACCACCCCATCTCGCTCTACTAGATTTCAACTTTTTTAATTCTTCACTCTGTTTTTCAGCCATTCTCCTAAAAGGTGCCTTCCCACCCTCTGGACTTATCTGTCCTTCAAAACTTAATTTTTCCATATATGTTTATAATTTTATGACGTTATATCTTTCCCCTTTATCCTCTTATAGTTATCGCAATGATATATGCTACGTAAGCAAAAATAAAGAACCCACCTTGCCATCGCTGTAAAGTATGCTTTTTACCAATAAACATCACAATAAACAATAACAACGTAGCACCTATCACCATTATCAAATCTAAATTAGAAATTGGATTAAAAGGCAACGGTCTAATCACTGCTGAAATTCCCAAAATCCAAAAAACATTAAAAATATTCGATCCCACCGCATTTCCAATCGCCAAATCCACGTTATTTTTCCTTACTGCAATCACAGAAGCTACCAACTCAGGCAATGACGTTCCAAGTGCTACAGCGGTAATACCTATAAAAGTTTCACTTAGTCCAAAAACTGTAGCAATCTCAATAGCTCCAGCTACAACCCATTGACCACCTAAAATTAAACCAACCAATCCAAGTAAAACATATGTAACCGATTTTGACATTACCAAATCAGGCTCATTGGCTCCAATATCTTTTTTACGATCATTTTGTGCGATGCCAAATACGTAATAAAGAAAGATAGCTAAAAACGATATAAATACAAACCCATCAGCTCGTGTTATTGCAGATGCCATCCTACCATCAATCAAAACATCGTTCGCAAGTAAACCTAAAACTATCACTGCCAATAAACTAAATGGAATTTCCTTCCAAACCGTTCCTTTAGTAACAACAAGCGGAGCAATCAACGCCGATACACCTAAAATCAACAATATATTCGCAATATTACTACCAATAATATTCGCAATCGCTAAATCCGTATTCCCACCAGCACTCGCAAATAAGTTTACAACTAATTCTGGAAGAGATGTCCCAAAAGAAACGATAGTTAATCCAATAACCAAATTCGAAACCTTAAACCGAACCGCTATCGCCGAAGATCCATCCACTAACAAGTCAGCGCCCTTAACGAGTAGAACAAATCCCAACAAAAATAATATAATTGTTATTGTCATAATAAACGACAGTATATCACATCACATAGCGACTAGTATCTAGTATCTTGTATCTAGCAATACCCACTATTATCACTGCTAGATACTAATTGCAAGATACAAGATACTACGACATAAATTGACGTGTGTTTTGGATGATGTTAGCATTTTCTTGTACCTCGACAAAGGAGCGAACATGCCAAAAAGCTGCATAAAAGACATGTCCACTTCCGGATTGCTTATTCTTACTGGCCCCTGTTTAATTATCGTCTACTCATCTTGCGGGCTTGCAACCGCTCTTGGTATTTTTTATTTTTTCTTTGGGATCACAACTGCTTTCGCAGATGGTAAACGGGCAATAATTTCGATCCATTGCAACAACACCGAACAATGTCCAACAATCCCCATAATGATTAGCGACAGGCTCAGACTAGCTCAAGAAAAACAGACTTTCAACCAAATCGCCATCGAACAACTCAACAGACAAGCCCGTATAAGATTCTTCGAAGATAGAGTCGCTGATCAAACAAAACACCCATTCCGCAATCTACCAAGCTAGGGGAAAATATGAACTATGTAACCCTTCTGCTAATAGCTATTGCCATTACATGTCTCTTGATTGGTTTCTTTATGCTCCGTTTTGCATTACAAGGAATCTGGCCCAAAAGAACAAAGGTAGAAAAAAGGATTAAGTCCAACACTCCTCATGATGTTCCCATATACGACAAACACGGCCTTATGGAAGATACAGGATCACTATTGAATATCCCTACTCCTATTCGACGCTCACAGCCATCCCTTGATTGGGACGACATGTAACCTCACCCGCCACTACGATCATATGCATGGTCGAATGGCGGGTTTTTTAATTAACAGCATTCCAAATTCTGTATTTAAACTCTAAACAAACTCTTGTAAGTTGTCAGTTGTCAGTTCTAAGTTCAATATTCTATATTCGTTGTTCGGTGTTCGAAATTCGTTGTTCGATATGATATAATGCGTTTCATGGAGGGCATTATTTTAGAACTTGCCGCAACGGTAGTTTTAGTAACAATACTAAGTGTATTCGCAAGGTTGTTAAAGCAACCATTTATTTTGGCATACCTAGCCGCTGGAGCCTTAATTGCTTCATTTGGCTTTTTTAATTTAGCCGATCACGAAACTTTCAAACTTTTCTCCGATCTTGGAATCATGTTCCTGCTTTTCCTTGTCGGTATAGAAATAAATTACGACTCTTTAAAGCTTGTAGGCAGAACATCAATAATCCTAGGTCTAGGACAAATAATTTTTACAAGTTTTTTCGGATTTATCATCGCAACATTCTTTGGCTACGACTGGTTGTCATCTCTTTATGTTGCCATGGCTCTAACTTTTTCCAGTACAATTATCATCGTCAAACTCCTTTCCGATAAAAAAGAACTGCGGAGTTTACACGGAAAAATAAGTATAGGCATGTTACTGGTACAAGACGCGGTAGCTATCCTAGTTCTCGTAATGCTTTCCGGCCTTGCTACCGGCGACGGAGCTACCTTCTCTAGCTTAATCATAACGCTCTTTAAAGGCGCTTTACTGGTAGGTATAACTCTCTGGCTTGGAAAAAAAGTCATCCCCTATATATTCGATAGGCTAGCGCGATCACAGGAATTACTTTTTATTGCCAGTTTAGCGTGGGTCTTAGGAATGGCTGTTATAGTTAGCTATCTCGGTTTCTCTATCGAAATTGCAGGTTTTTTAGCAGGTCTCGCTCTATCCAATTCCATGGAGCGTCTCCAGATAGGCAACAAAATACGCTCTTTGCGAGATTTCTTTATTGTACTTTTTTTCGTAATCCTTGGAGCCTCTGTAACCTTTTCCGATTTATCCGGTTTATCTGCTCCAATTATCATCTTCTCAATTTTTGTACTTATAGGAAACCCTCTAATAGTTCTTACTATTCTTGGATTCATGGGCTATCGCAAACGCACAGCTTTATTCACCGGTTTAACTGTAGCGCAAATTTCAGAATTTAGCTTGATAGTTGCCGCGATTGGTTATAAATTAGGTCACATTAACAACTCAACCGTCACACTAATTACAGGCGTTGGAATCATTACAATAACATTCTCAACTTATTTAATACTAAACGCCGATTATCTTTACAAGATCCTATCACCGCTATTAAGCATTTTTGAATTAAAACAAGCAAAAGAACCAACACAACCACGAACATATAAACGTAAATACGTTCTTATCGGATGTCACCGCACAGGCATGGGCATAGCCGCTTCGCTTCCAAAAAAACAACTACTCATCATCGAATTTGATCCTGATGTAATTCATAAACTAAGTAAACAAAAATACAATACATTATTTGGCGATATTACAGATCCGGATATTTTAGAAGATCCAATAATTACTTCTTCCGAAGTTTTAATAATCACCAGTCCCGACTTGCAAGATAACCTATCCGTACTAGAGGCATTCCGCCAAAAAACAAAACGCCCTCTTATCATAGTTCGCGCTCAATCAACAGAAGAGCTAAACATTCTATATAAAGCAGGCGCCGATTACGTCCTCCTCCCACACCTCACCGCCGGGCAAATCATAGGCAGTGCTTTATCCGGTAAAAATCTAAAAACCAATCTTAAGCGCATACGCAGAAAAGAAATAGGAGCAATGCAACTCTAACTAAAATAGTATCTAGTATTTTGTATCTAGTATCTAGTTGTTACAGTTGACATAGATGTCTTTTTTTGTTAAAAAACTCGCAAGTTCTTTCACATTGGAGATACAATGATTCATCCAGAAACCGAAGTTCACCTCTATCTCATACGTCATGGCGAGTCAGAGATGAATCTCACGCCACACATAGTCAGTGGTCGTAGTCCAAAGACTCCACTTAGTCCAAAAGGCCAAGAACAATCCAAAAAACTTGGCGAGTGGTTCAGAGAACATAGAATTCCCTTAGAACACATCCACAGCAGTCCGTTTCTAAGAGCAAAAATGACAGCTTGCCACGCGCTAAATATCGAGCCTGATAATTCTGGCATTGTCTACGATCCACGTCTGATCGAATACTCTGCCGGTGATTGGGAGGACAAAAGACGGCGACAAGTTCAAATAACCAAAGTCCAATTGCAAATGGCAGAAATGGGAATCGATTTCGCCCCTCCTGGCGGCGAAAGCCAACGCCAAGTCGAACAGCGAGTTTCCGAATGGCTTTGCGATGAAATAATTAGCAATCCAAACATATTTTGCCTAAACCGTGAAGTTCATATCGCTGCATTTTCCCACGGTCTCACTATCAAATGCCTCCTTCATCACATCCTCCACTTCGACAGTCACCTAATCTGGCGTATGGAAATCGATAATTGCTCGATAACCAAACTAGTCTTCAACACCCGTGGCTGGTGGCCCAAATACATCAACCGCGTCCCCTACTGAACCAAAAACCTCGGAACTAATCCGAGGCTTTTTTATTTCTTTTGCTATTCGCTATCAGCTATTAGCTAACTGCTTTTTTGGCTTACATTAGCAAATACCAAATGCAGTACACCATACTCATTATTTACCTAATAAAAAAGATCGAAATATAAAACAAAATAAACTGATATAATTCGATAAACGCCCCTACCAATGTCCATTCCTGCCTTTCTTGAATATATCGTTCAAAGGAATCATCAGGTGCAATAGCATACCTTATTAAGTATTCTTGTCCTCTTTTACCCATCACATTGATCGCTCGTATAATATCCGGATTCGATTCCCATATTTTTTTTAGATTAGCAGTGGTTGCATAAACCTCAAAAGCCACAACCGGTTCTGAAGCGAGAGTAATATCTTCGTTAAAATTTAAATGATAAAATAAAACTTCTACATCAAGCACAGATTGCAATTCATCAACGGTTGTAAAAGCTGGGAGACTCGAAAATCTATCCTCCATTACCTTTTCACCAGATCTTAATTCATACAAATATTTACATTTGATCGTTGTATTCTCTCCACCACTAAGTGCATATTCATCCTTAAGCCTTATAAACTCTTCAAGGGTAAGTAATCTATTCAGAAAAAAAATCGCCAGTACTTCAGTATCCGGATTATGAAGAGCAATCGTATCAACATGGGCTTTATATTCCATTTTTATAGCTTCTTCACTTGTGCCATACGGAAACTCAATTAGCGCCCTTGATTTTAAATCCGAAGTATAAGCCGTATGCGGAGATGAGCTTGCCGGAGGAAGAATGCTATTAATAAAATTCAGATAATGACTGCATATAAACAAGAAAAGAATACCAAAAACAAAACCAAATATAACAAAAAACACCTGATATCGTTTCAAATTATTAACAATGCTCATATTTTAATACAACTCTAACAATTAAATATTATGACATCGAATTATTACCCAATCAACGTTACGACGTTATATGCCACATGTTCCATGTTATGTACTATGTGTTACGTGACTTAATAAGCATCTGGTAAAAAATCGGTACCATGATCAGCGTCAAAACAGTCGAGAATAGAATTCCAAATACAATTGTCCATGCAAGATCAGCCCACATCTCATTAGCAAACGCGAGAGGTAATATACCAAAGGCAGTTGTAATGGATGTTAAAATAATCGGCTGCAAACGCTCACCTGCTGCTGTAATAATCGCTTCCGTCTTCTCTCGTCCTGTCTTAATATGATAATTTATTCTATCAATCAAAACAATCGAATCGTTCACAACAACGCCCAAGAGAGCGACGATTCCAATAAATCCAGGGAAAGAAAAGTTACGTCCCAATAGTGCCAACCCCGCAAATACTCCAATAAGCGACAACGGCAAGATAAACATAATAATAAACGGCTGCTTAAACGATCCAAACTGCAAAACAAGCAAGAATATAATTAAAAGCACACCAACAATCATCGCATAAGCCAAACTAACATATGATTCTGTAATATCCTCTGTCTCACCACCAAATGCAATCCTAATGCTAGATGGTAACTCCATCTCATCAATCTTTTGTTCCAACTCCGTAACAATATCTACAATTTGAACATCCTCTCTGTTATAACCACGAACACTAACAACACGCTCACGATCTTGATGACGAATTGAAGTAACCGTTGATTGCAACTTGATATCAGCCAGTTCACCCAATGCAACCATTCCTTTTGGAGAAACAATCATTAAGTTCTGAATCTCAGTTGCGCTCCGCGGATTCGATCTACACAAAGTAACCTTATCTCGTTTTTCAATTAATTGCGTCATTGGATCAGCTAAACATTCATCTTCACGATAATCCAATCTAACAATAATTGGCGTCTCTTCACCATCTTGCAAAATCTTAACCGAATCATCACCAAACACAGCCGTTCTAAGTTCACCAGCAACCTGAGAGGAGGTTAAACCATAATAGGCAAGCTTATCTCGCTTTAACGTAAAGTGAAATTCTCCTGTACCACTTTCAATATTAGTCGAAACTTCTTGTGCTCCATCAATATTTTCTAAAATGCGAGCAATAGCAATTGCTGTATTTTCTGTTTCCGATAAATTCTCACCATAAATACGCACTTCAACAGGAGCTCCAGAGGGTGGCCCTGCTGATGCCTCTTGTACCTCAACTTCTGCAGCCGTTATATCAGACATCTTACTACGCAATTCTTTAGATAATTCATATGATTTTGCGATTCTACCATCCTCCGGCTTCTGAAGATTAACTGTTATCGCAGCTTTATTCGAACCACCAGCACCTCCACCCTCTAATCCAAAACTGACACCTCCGCTTCCAAGAACAGTAATATAATTATCAACATAATCAAGCTCACGGATATGCTCCTCAACCTCCATCGTAATTTTCTCCGTCTCAGCGAGCGTCGTCCCAACTGGTGTTGTCACATTTACCCAAAAGAAATCCATATCAATAGTTGGAAACATCTGCACTTTTAACCAACCCATTGGAATAAACGAAAAAGCCAAAACCATCAAACCAACCATACTCATAATCCAACCCCACTTACGCCCACGTGATGGCAAAACCTTTCTAAGCTTATTTTTATGCCACTTCGACAAGGGTTCAACTATGTAACTCAAAAGTGGTTTCCTGGCTTTCTTCTGCTTAAACACTTGAAAAAAGAAAACCGCAATTGCAGGCAAAATAAACAAAGCAACAAACAGCGAAGCAAAAAGTACAATCGTTATCGTAATAGGCAAATGCTTCATATATTCACCCATAATCCCACTCATCATTGCCATTGGTAAAAACACCGACACTGTCGTAAGAGTACTAGCTATAAGCGGAGCTTTATACGTCTTCACCGCTAAATACGCAGCTTGCTTTGGTGACAACTTGTGTTCATAAATATTCTCATGAATACCTTCCATGATAACAATCGATGTATCCACGATTAACCCCAAAGACAAAATCAAAGCAAATAGAGTCAGCGAGTTTAGTGTCTCCCCCACAAATTGCAACGCACCAAATCCAATTGCAAAAATTAATGGAATCGATAAACTTGTTAAAAGAGCTTCTCTAAAACCAAGTGCAACAAAAAGCACGATAAAAATAATCAAAATTGTCTGCACAGCACTTCTTCCAAGCGTATTTATGTCATCTCGAATAAATTCTGAGTAATCATTTGCAACAAATACATCAACTCCCGGCGGCAATGATTCGACTTTATACTTTTCTACCTTTAACTTGGTCTCATCAACCATATCCAAAATATTTCCACCTGCTTGCTTATAGATCTCTAACGTAACAGATGGCTTACTAACCCCAGTTTCCGTTTGATAAACCGAAGCCTCACTGTTCGCTGGAGCAAAAGACTCTCTCACCTCTGCAACATCTCTTAAAAAAATATTCTGACCATTTACATTCGATATTGGTAGCTCCAACAAATCATCTACATCTGTAAATTGTCCTTTTATCGATGCTTGATAATAATAATCATCCAAAACAAGTGACCCGATCGGCATATCAGCATGATTTGCCCTAATTTGTGAAACTATTTGACCAATTGATAATCCATATCCCTCCATTGCTGATATATCAACATAAACCTGCATCTGTTTTTCTTCGATGCCATATAAATTTACCTTCGATACTTTAGACGTCTGTTCTAAAATAGATTGCAACTCTTCGCCGTAATACTCCAATTCTTCTGGTGCAAGATTACCAAGCAAAGAAATCGAAACAATCGCCTGATCATCCAATCTAATCTCTGTAACAACTGGATCAGTCGCATCCTCAGGCAAATCTGGTTTTGCATTATCAACCTCTTCTCTAAGCTTTCTAATCGAATCCTCAAGGTCTGCGCTTGCCTCAAACTCAACCGTAATAGAAGCAACACCTTCAATAGATGAAGAAGATATATCCTTAACATCATCCACGCGTTCAATCCTTTCTTCAATCTTATCAGTTACCAACTTTTCAATATCAGCTGGTGACGCACCGGGATATGCCACAGAAACAACTGCAACAGGAATAACAACCTCAGGATCAGATTCTTTTGGGATAGTAACTAGGCCAATCGTGCCCCAAATCACCATCGCAAGTAATACAAGCACTGTTAATCTCCAACGATTAACAAAAAAAGCCCACGCGGTATTACCGAATTCCTGAGCTTGCGCAACTAATACATCTCTAGAAACCATATTTTTTTATCGTAATATCCTGAATTTATTTCAGGATCTATAAATGTTTACCATTCTATCGGTTGCACCAAGACGCCTTCGTCCTCAATAATGCGACCACCTTCAATAATAATTTCGATATTCTGTTCTAAACCTTCCAAAGCCTCAACATAATCACCCTGTAATTCTCCAAGATCAACTATAATCTTTTTAGTTTTATCATCTTCAACACCCCAAACAAAACTCTCATCAGCGCTTAAATGAACTGCTGAAATTGGAATAAAAATCTTATTATCTTGATTTGGATTTGTTGCTTTAAATCTAACTTCAATAAACTGACCTGCTTTCACCTCTAAATCTTTAGGTAACAATTCTACTGCAAACTTTTTAGTCTGAGGGTCAGCACTAGGAGCAATTGATACGACTGTTCCAGTTGTATTATCAATCATAACCTCATCAGCGACAGCAATACGTCTTACATCAGACTCAGTCAAATTAACATCCACTTTTAATGTATCCGGATTTTCAATAACAACCAACGCTGTACCAGGATTAACCTCATCACCTAAACTAACCGGCAATGAAGCTACCTTCCCTGTAAACGGTGCACGCACAATAAGCTTCTCACGCTGAAGTGTAATTTGATCCATCGCATCCTGTGTTGTAAGCAATGCATTCTTTGCAGATAAAACAGAAAGGTTACTAGATTTCTTAGCATTATCATATGAAAGCTTTGCCGTATTTACCGAAGCTCTTGCATTATCTTCTGCATTCTTCAATTGAGCTAAAGTTGACTCATGTTGCTTCTCAGCATTAATAATTGTCTGTGATTTATCACCCTGTAGTTGCTCTGTTGAAGCAAGTGCTTTTTCTGCAGCTCTTACCTGAGCTTCAGCTCCTGCTAAACTAGCCGCATTTGCTGCGATAGTTGTTTGCAAAGATTGATTAGCTGATTCCATTCCCGAAATTCCACCACGAACCATAGCCAAACTCTGCGAGATAGATTGAATATACGCAGATAAAGTTTGCTGCGGCATCATATAAGATGGATCAGTAAAATTTAGTACTATCAACGTCATGTCTAATGCATCTTCCGCTTTCTTTGCAGCGCTGTGCATTGATTCATAACCGTCTTCCATAGCAACGTAAGCATCAATAGCTTGTTTTAAACCTGCCTCTGCTTCACGTTTCTCAGTTTCACCCCTACGACCTATAGCATCCTTATATAAACCAGCGCTACCACGAAATAAAGATGAAACCTCTAAAAGTTCATTAGCAGTATTTAAACCATTAAACATATCCGTCTTTAAAGATCGTATAGAATTTGATAAACCCGTGCGAGCAACCTGCTCATTTGCAGCGTTTAATATTTTTGTCTTTTCTAAATTAGTCTTGGCTGATGCCAAACCAGATGCAGCAGAATCAGTTGATAAATCAACATTAAGCTTCGCAGATTCTAAAGCCTGTTCAGATTGAGATTTTAAAATTTCATTCTGCGTCAAAGTATTCTTAAAATTCATTTCTGAAGTTTCCATGCGCAATCTTTCAATCTCAGAACTATTACCCGATACAGATTGAGTAGTCGCAAAACTTAGCTGTGCATTTGCAAGCATTATGGCAGTATTCTGAAAACTTGTATCAAGCGAATCCGAATGTAAACGTACTAATACGTCACCTTTGTTCACAGAATCACCAGGCTTCACAGGTACCTCAACAACGCTTGCACGAGACTCTGCAGGCATAGTTGCAGTCTGTCCTACATTTACGTTTCCTGTTATAGTAAAGTCATAATCAAGCCCTGATTGTATAGCCAGTGTCTTAACTGGATATGCAAAAACCTGAGGTTCCACCTCTTGAACTTGCTCTTTACCTTGTCCGCTTAGGACTATAAAAGCTACACCAGCAAAACTTATTGCTAGCGCCGATATTAAAATCGCTTTATAATGTTTCTTCATATAGATATTACGATAATCTTTCCCCTCCACTTTCGATTATCAGAGAAATGCTTTTTATCACATAACGCAATAATTGTCAAGTGTATATCTATAATATTTTATCTATTTTTTAGCTAAAATAAGCAAAATAAATCACATATGAAAATTCATACTTATACTCTCAGTTTTATAGGATTGGTACTCGCCTTCTACATTTTGTTCATTGGCAAGTCTATTATCATCCCGCTCGTAATTGCTATCATTATTTGGTACATAATTATTGCCCTAACTGGCGCCTATAAAAAAATTGGCATTGGCTCATACACTGTCCCCCATTGGTTTGCATTATCCCTATCATTACTAACATTCCTAGTCGTTGCTTGGATCTTCATCGGCTTTGTAAATTCCAACGTCAGCGAAGTTATCGAAGCCGCACCAACCTACCAAGCAAAATTTCAATATCTAATTAGTGATCTTAATACTCGCTTTAACTTGGAAGAAAGAATCACTTTTAGTCAGATTTCTGAGTACATTAATATCAGCACTATTGCCACAACAGCCGCAGGCATCGTCACAACAGTTGCCGGTTTCACAAGCATGATTCTTATCTACGTGCTCTTTCTATTACTGGAATATCACACCTTTGACTGGAAAATTAAAGCTCTCTTCCCCGATAAAAAACGCCGTAAAGAATCCGAAGAATTAGTAAATAAAATCGCAAAAGATATTAATACTTACATTAAGATCAAAACTTTCGTCAGCACCCTAACCGCAGTCACCTGCTACATCATACTACTCATAATGGGCATCCAATTCGCCGGATTCTGGGCAGTGCTCATCTTCGTCTTAAACTACATTCCAAATGTCGGTTCACTAATCGCAGTTGCCTTACCCGTCTTATTCGCAATTGTTCAGTTTGATCTTGGTCACGCAATCTTACTCGCCATCTTACTCGTTGCCATACAAATGACTGTAGGTAACGTAATAGAACCACGTATGATGGGCAAATCATTAAACCTAAGCCCACTAGTCATTATCATCTCTCTCGTCGTCTGGGGCTCAATCTGGGGCATAGTCGGCATGTTCCTCTGTGTACCTATAATGGTAATACTAAACATTATCCTAGCTAAATTTGACTCAACCCGCCCAATCGCTATCCTCTTGTCATCAAAAGGAAAATTAGAGTCATAAATAAGTTTTGATATATATTAGACCAAAGACTTGACCTTTTGGTCTTTTTCTGTTACAAAAACCCTACCGAAAGGGGGTTTTTGATGCTAGTTGAATCCCATGTTCTCTCACAATTTCCCGAACTCGTTTACGGTATGTCTACTGCCACAGACGGCAACATGTCTTACAAAAAAAACGACCCACAAGCCGACGAAAACAATCGACGCTTTTTACAACAACTCGACATCGATCCTGATCGTTATCACATCTTGAATCCCGAACTCCGCCACGGTGGCAACGTCGCAGTTGCAAAATCCATGCTTTTCCGGCACGGCTACACAGAAATCAGCGAGTACAGCTCCGAAGTAATGGGTTTTGAAAAAGGGACCTTACGATATACCTGTACCAAAGATGCCTACAAAGGAATCGATGCTGTCTTCAGCGACCGACAACGTTGCTTACTTTCAATCCGCCCCGCGGATTGCGGACCTCTATTTGTCTACGATCCTCAGAGAAAAGTATTTGGCATAATTCATTGCAGCACAGCAAGTCTCTTCTCAGATATCATTGAACGCGCCATCAATATGATGCGCGACTACTTCGGGAGTAAGCCAAAAGACATCCTCTGCTTCCTCGGCCCCTGCATCAGCGTCGATGCTTACGAGCTCTGTACAACAGGTCTCTATCATCGAGTTCTTCACAAGGAGATGACTCCAGACGAAGCTGCGGCCTATGATCCCAAAGGAAAAATCGTCGAAGATCTCCTAAGGGTCAGCATCCCGAAAGCAAACATCGAGGTAAGTGACGCTTGCACCGCATCCTCTGACGGCAAGTTCTTCTCCAATCACCGCGACCAAGACTCTCGCCGCATGCTAGCCGTCATTGGCCTCCGCTAACCAAAAACCAACCCATCGGGTTGGTCTTTTTTTTGTAGCCGTGACGACCACCACCCTACGCCTGTCGGCTTCGAGCGGCAAGCACAGGGATCATCCCTACAAATTATTTCTTATTTCGTATCCTCAAACTATTAGTCACAACTGAAACCGAACTCAAACTCATGGCACCAGCCGCAATCATCGGACTCAAAAACCCTAGTGCCGCAAGCGGGATAGCGATCACATTGTAAATAAATGCAAAGAAAAGATTTTGTTTAATTGCGGTATATGTTTGCTTTGATACATCAATCGCCTCGATAACTTTCTGCGGATCACCACTCATAAGAACCACATCCCCCGTCTCAATAGCAACGTCCGTGCCAGTACCCACCGCCATACCTAAATCTGCTTGCGCAAGCGCTGGCGCATCATTAATACCATCCCCAACAAAAGCGACGAGCTTCCCCTCTTTCTGCAACTTTTTAACCTCATCCGACTTCTGTTCCGGCAAAACCTCAGCAATCACATTCTCAATACCCAACTGCTTCGCAATAGCATTCGCAGTATTACCATGATCTCCAGTAATCATATAAACTCCAAGTCCCCTCTTTTTAAGCTCCGCGACAACTGATTTTGACGTTTCCCTAATTTTATCAGCAACACCAACTAACGCCATCACCTCTTTTTCGCTTACAATATAAACTGGCGTGTATCCAGACTTTGTCATTGATTCAAACTCTTGCTTAACCTGCTGTGAAACACTCAACTTCAACTCCTCCAACAATCTAGCACTTCCAAGATACAAATCCTCACCATCAACTTTCCCTTTAACTCCTTTTCCCTTTATCGCTTCTACTCTAAGCGCATGCGACAACTCTAGATGATACTCTTCGGCATATTGAGTAAACGCTTTAGCTAGCGAATGCTCGCTATCCTTCTCAAGCGAAGCAGCCTTTTTCATCACAACCTCAACTTTATTTGCTCCAAAGACCCTAACATCCGCAACTTCAGGAGATCCTTTAGTCAAAGTCCCAGTTTTATCAAAAATAACCGTATCAATCTTATGTGCCATCTCTAAATTCTGTGGTTTTTTAATAAACACTCCCCTCTCTGCTCCTTTCCCACTCCCAACCATAATTGCAGTCGGCGTCGCGAGCCCTAAAGCACAAGGGCAAGCGATGATAAGTACCGCAACACTCGCAACAAGCGCAGATTCTAAACCAGCGCCGCTTATCATCCAAATTGTAAAAGTCAGCGCTGCAATAATTAGTACCGTTGGTACAAAAATCCCCGCAACTTTATCTGCCAACTTCTGTATCGGCGCTTTTGTCATCTGAGCTGTTTCTACAAGCTTAATAATCTGAGATAAAACCGTATCCCCACTCACTTTTGTGACCTCAACTCTAAGAACGCCAGTTTGATTTACAGTCGCGCCAAAAACACTATCTCCTTCACGCTTCTCAACCGGAATACTCTCCCCAGTCAACATAGATTCATCTATCGAAGTCCCACCTTCAACAATTTTTCCGTCCAACGGAATCTTTTCACCAGGTTTAATTAATAAAATATCTCCAACTTGCACAGCATCTATCTCAACCTCTCTCTCACCCTTTTCAGTCACCAAGTGTGCCGTCTTAACTCCCAAAGACAATAACTTCTCAATTGCCGTCGACGCTCTACCCTTACTTTTCGCTTCCATATATTTCCCAAGCAAAATCAACGTAACAATAATCGCCGCAGTTTCAAAATAAACATGCCCTCCGCCAAACATCGCCCAAATACTATAAAAGAAAGCAATTCCCGTTCCAACCGACACCAAAGTATCCATATTCGCCTGAAAAAACTTTAATTGCCCAATCATCCCTTTGTGAAATTGAAAACCAAAACCAAAAACAACAACTGCTGTCAGTAATGTCAAAATCCAAAGCCCTAAATCAACACCCACAACCTCAATTCCTATCGTCACATCAAAAAACATTGTCGCAGCAATTGGTAAAGTAGCAACAAGCGAATAAACAAACTTCATCCAAGCTTTCTGTGTATGCTCATCTTTTTTCATCCCACCATCTTCATCACGAACTATACTATAATCCCCAGCACTCCTTAACACAGCATCTAAATCAACTTTTTCACTATCAAACGTCACTCGCGCTGACCCTAAAGCATAATTCACACTCGCATCCTGCACGCCATCGGTCTTTTTCAAAATTTTCTCAATACTCACTGCACATGACGCACAATCCATCCCTGCAATCTTAATATCTTTTATAGACATAATAAACTCGTCTTAACATTCTAACGTCTTAAAGTCTTAACGTAACTGAATATCTACGTTAGGACATTATGACGTTAGGACATGTCCCTATTAATTTTATGATTCAACAATAAACTGCCCTCTTACCATTCCCATCCAGCAACTAAAACCTAAAGTCCCAACTTTATCCGGAGTAAACTCAACAATATTTTGACCTTTAACTAATTTTTTCTCAATATCCATGTCAGGAATAATGATTGCATTAGTACAACCCGAAATTTGCTTAGCATTAATTACCCAACGCACAGGCACACCCTTCTTTATCTTAATTACGCTTGGTGTATAACCTTTTAAATCAACCGTCATGTTAACCACCTGAATATTATCTTGAGTAACTGCCTGCGTAGCGTTAGCCTTACCAGCAAAATCCAAATTTATTCCAGCAACCGCAAGCCCGGATGATAAAGTATAAAAAGCAAATATCATCACAACAATCCCAATCGCATTCATAAAAATTACCGACCTCATATTCTTGAAACGAGTAGTCGCTATCCCAATTCCCAATAAAATCGGTGCCGTACCAAGTGCAAAAAACAACATTGTGAGCCCTCCAACTAATACACTTCCAGATGCTACAGCAAATAATTGCATACTTTGAGTAAAACCACAGGGCAAAAAGAATGTTGTACCTCCCAAAAACATCGGTGCAAGCGGATGATCCGAATTTTTCATTTTATTCCAAAACTTCATTATGCCTTTAGGCATATGAATACCAACCGAAGTCAGCGATGGAGCAAAACCAAGTATCTGCAAACCCAACCACCCTAATATGATTGCGATAATAACTGTAAACCACCCCATAAAAGATCCCGACAAGCTAAACCAACTTCCGATGTAGCCTAGTAATCCACCAAGTATAAAAAAAGTTAACATCCTCCCCGCATGAAACAATATATGTGGCTTAACATTTGCCTCATAAAAACTACCCTTAGACTCAAACTTAGCAGCAAATGAAACTACAACAGCTCCAACCACAGCAAGACATGTCGACATCGAAGCCACCACACCAATCAAAAATGCCACACCATAAGTAACATTAGACATATCAACTGCCCCAAAACCAAAATCCATCAAGCTGAAAAATTTGTACGCAAGATACAACCCACCAATTATCGCAACAGACCAAAACCACTGCTCCGCATTAGCCCTTTGCTTCTTTACTTTTGGCTTTGACTCAAACGAAGCTTTATAACCCAACTTATCAAGCTTAGCCTCAATCTGTTTCACATCTATATTTTTATCTGAGCTCAATACTGCCGTCTGTTTCTTTGAACAAACCTCATGAACTATCATTCCATCAATTTCCTTCAACTCATCCGCAATTATCGACTCACAAGACACACACTTCATGCCGTCTATATACAATGTCCGGCATCTTGGCTTTTGATTAGACATATCACTTACTCGACAAATTAGTAACTTTAATTATTTCCTCTACCATATCTGTCTGTTTCTTCTTATCTTTAGATTTCACAGCATCAGTAAAGCAAGAATTTAAATGACCTTCCATTAAAGCCTGATTCGTAGCCTTGAGAAGACCAATCACAGCCAAATTCTGTTGCATGATATCTATACAATATCTCCCCTCTTCCTTCATCTTAATAACCTTTTCTAAATGACTCTTAGCTTTTTTAAGATTGATGAGCGTCTTTTCGTTATAACAAATATGCGTTCCTTTCGTCATATTACTATATAAATAATTCGTAATTGTTAATACCCCCACCTAGGGTATAGGTATACTATAATAACTACCAAAATAAAACAACCACCCATGTGGATGATTGTTTCCTTACGGGACGACTACCTGGGGTCATCCCTACAACAAATGGGTCATTCGTAATTTTAACCCCCGAAGCCTTAGCGTAGGAGGTTGGTAATTTTTAATTGATGTTCGCCCTCCCCCACTTCAATGAAGTATTTTACTCATTATAAGATGATAATACAGGATAAGAGATAAACTAAAAACCGCCAATTACTTAGCGGTTTTTACGTGGTGGACCTTGAGGGATTCGAACCCTCGACCCCCTGCTTGCAAAGCAGGTGCTCTAGCCAGCTGAGCTAAAGGCCCATAAATCTAACTTCAATGTGTACGATATACAACGTACAAGGTACTATATTTCAGTGCCAGTATAATACAAAAACTGGCAATTTCCGTCAAGTGCCATATAACTCCTTACACTTTAAACTTTAAACTTGTAACTATTAAGTATATGCCTGCTATTCTCCCCAAAAACTGCAAACAAGTATACAACGGAATTATGTTCGACGTTTTTCAATGTCCAATGAAACAATTTGATGGTAGTGAAACAACTTTTGAATACATGATTCGTCAAGACAGTGTAACTGTTATCGCCTTTTTAGATCCCGAAACTATCATCCTAACCGAGCAGAGCCAACCAGGTCGCCCAGATAAATTTTTGGATTTTCCTGGTGGAAGAGTCGATAAAGGAGAAACTCATGAACAAGCTGCGATTCGTGAATTTGAAGAAGAAACTGGTTATGAGATTGGTCGTATAATGCCAATTTGGAATATGAATCTTATGGGTTCCTCCAGATTTGAAAAAACTTTCTTTATTGCTACGGATCTTAAAAAGATCGATTCTAATAAGTTAGATAGCGGTGAAAAAATAGAAATATTTACTGAATCAATAAATAAAACCGCAAAACGCTGTGCTAAATACGAATTACGCCAATTAGGTGGCATGCTTTGTATAATGAACATCCTCCACGACCCAGCTACAAACAAACGAATCACGACCTGGCTACAAGCTAGTAGCTAGTAGCTCATGATGTTGCTCAATCAACACTTGTTATTTATACTGCTCATGATATGAAAAAAATCTGGTCTGTATTGCTCTCTATTTTACTTGGCGCCATAGTTGTAGGTATCGGCACTGGATATTTTTTATATTTAGCCAATAAAGACAGACAAATACTAGCCAATGAGGCAAATATCGCAAAACTAGAAGCTCAACAAACTCTTCAAGACAGCCAACGCGCCATCGAAGAAGCCAATTCTAAATTAACACAAGCAAATCAACAGGTTGCAGAAGCCGAACAAGCTTTAAAGGCTCTTAAAAACGAACAAGCTTTACTCAGGCAAGCCAAACCGCTACTCAAACCTTCTAACAAGGATTTAGATGGATGGCTATCCGCTATATCTACCTCCCAAGGAATTTCTTTACTCCATCCTCCAGGATCAAATATAAAAGTAAACAACGATTTAGAATTTTCATTAATACAAGAATCAAAAACCTCTCCGTGGCTTAAAATAATTCCTTATTCTAAACCACAATCTGATAATTTTAAATTATCAATTTCAAGTTCCACTAATATTTCATATTTCATTGATGGTAAAGTTGTTGCAGGTATTGTTGGCACCGAATCAACTTCTAATTTAGAAACTGCACTTTTAGAAATTTATTTAGGTGGTACTAGTACGCAAATACTTTGGATTCAAAATCCTCCTCCATTTAAATTTAAATCATGGCAACGCGAACAAAATATTCCCTTTGAAGAAATTTTAAAAACTTTTGAGTTCAAAAAATAGTTTTGTAAACAGATAGAAGACGTAAAAATATTTTACGTTTTTTTGATACAAAAAAGATTCCGTGTGGATAAAGTTTAAATCCAAAAAAATGTTTAACTTATGACTAAAAAATTAAATAAAAAAAATTATGCGTAAAAATATATTACAAATATTTTTTTTACTTATTACCCCCATTTTTATTGATCGATATCGATTTTTTTAAAATATTTTTTTATAAATCTAAAAAATAAAACAAAACTCAAAATAAAATATTAATTTAAACTTTTTTCTAATTTAAATAAAAAAATCATTCTTACATGAAAATATTTGTGTTATAATACATTTACAGTCGAAATCTTTTTTATAAGCTCGACTTCCAACTCACGTTGGAATAATCTAAAAAAGAAAGAGAGGTGATAATCATGGCATTAAAGAAAAAACCAGCTAAGAAAAAAGTTGCTAAGAAAAAAGTAACCAAGAAAAAGCCAGCTAAGAAAGTAGCAAAGAAAAAAGTTGCTAAAAGAAAGCCAGCTAAAAAAGTTGCTAAGAAAAAAGTAGCTAAGAAGAAACCAGCTAAGAAGAAGCCTGCCAAGAAAAAGCCAGCTAAGAAAAAGGTAGCTAAGAAGAAGGCCGCTCCTAAGAAAAAGAAGGCAGCGCCTAAAAAGAAGAAAGCAGCAAAACGTAAGAAGAAGTAAATACCTTTTCTTCCTATAGGAGGAACTCCGCTCTCTAGTTAGAGCGGAGTTTTGGTTATGATGTTATTTTCATTATGCACCCCCTTTAGTAAAGGGGGATGTCGAGCTATAAGCGAGACAGGGGGAATCTTTCTTAAAACAATTCCTTTTGCTCAGGCCTATCTTCATCAGAGTAAACATGGATTTCTCCAAATACTCCATCATAACCAGGTCTCACACTTACATTCCCTTTCCTCATTCTAAGTATCCCAGAAACTATTTCTGGCTTAGCAAATTCTAAAAGCTCCACCTCTGACAAATCCAATAATATCGCAAACTCACTAGCATGCTCCATCATTCTTTCATACTCAGTAATTACACCTTTGGCTTGAGGTCTTTTTTTAAAATTATCTGCAATCAATTCCATAAGCGGCACAACGTGTCTAAATGGTACTGCGCTTTCAGGACGGTCAGGATTTGGCTCTCTATCTGCTAAATCAGAAATTCGCGATAAAACACCAATTGTAAGTAACTTGCCGCAATCCGGGCAACGGCCTCCCAATTTTTTAGATTTTTCTGGCTCACACCAAAATTTACAATTTGCATGACCATCAGCATGATACTTACCCTCTTCCGGAAAAAACTCTATCGTTTCTTTAAAAGCTTTCATATCATGTTCCACCAATATCCTTCTAAACTCTTCATAAGAAGGCTTTTCCATTTCAAATACATTTGCCTCTCTTCCCAAGTTTTTACACGAATGAGCATCCGAATTACTTATTAAAAAGATTTTATCTAGTGCACTTATTCTCCAATTCATTATCGGATCTGATGATAAACCCGTTTCAATAGCATAAATATATTTGGAATACTCACCAAAACACTCCTCTATAGTATCAAAACCTGATTTAGATCCAAATATCGCAAACCAAGGAGTCCATGCATGTGCCGGTACCAATAAAATTCTTTCATCAATCTCTAATAGCATTTTCAAAAGATCTACCGAATCCATCCCTAATATCGGCCTTCCATCACTTTTTAAGTTACGCCCTCTTTCATTTAACGCATCAATGGTCTTATCTACCGCATCTAAATCAGGAAAATACAAAACATGATGCAATCTACGCGCTTTATCATGTCTTTTATAAATACAAGCAACCTCAGTCGACAACATGAAAGCAGTTTTAGATGATCCATCCCTCAAATAGTAAGCCCCATCTATCAACTCAAGTTGTTCTCCTATCTCTTTCCTCCACTCTGGATGTAACACATCCGCAGTCCCTACCAGGTCAATTCCTTTACGCTCACAAACTTTCGCAATATTTTGAATTGTTAGATCTTTTGAACACGCTCTAGAAAATCTTGAATGAAGATGTAAATCAGCAATTATTCTCATATCAAGATAGAATAAAACAATTGCCCTTTTGAGGCAATTCTAATTTGGAGCTAAAACAATATTTAATTTTGTTATAACTTTAATAGATCGTGAAAACGATATTTGTATTGATTTTTGATCAACCACGCTGGCAACACAGCTGATATATATATTTTACTTCATAGACAAAAACTGTAAAATTTTGCTTCACTTAGTATCAAAACTAAACTCTCAAAAACAAAAAAGACTGTGCATAACACAATCTTTTAAATTTCAAATTGTAGCTTGTAGATTTATTGATTGAAATCGCTACCAACAATAACAATAAAATCGCCAAGTAATCCAGTTTCACCATCCACCGGCTCAGTCACCTCAGCGCCAGTTGTATCCTTTAAAGCTTTTAGTGTTGCTGGCATTTCCTTATCTGTAAGTTGGATAATAACCGTCTTTTCGTAACTTTTTAACTTAGCATCACCAATAGAGGCTACTGGAATATCTTCTCCAACTAACAAAGTCTTCATCTTTCCTGCTACTCCACCCGTCAAAGTACCATTTTTAACGTTAATTGTTGGTGCTTCATCCTCTATTGTAGAAGTTATTGCTGGTTCTTCATCAATTATTGCGTCTTCCGGTTCTGCAATCATCATCACTGAAAGTAATTTATCTTTAGATGTACTGTATAAAACCGCTTTATCAGACCATACTAATAACCTATCCCCCACTTCTGCCTCTTTATAAAACTCAGGTTGACCAGTTTTTAACAAAGCTGGATCCTGGACTGTTGCTATGGTTGGCTCTTCACTCCTATTAATTTCTATTAGTGTAGCTACTCTATTTACTAATTTTTCTAAATCAGTCTCTCCTTCTACTTCCGCTAGTTGCTCAGCCTGAGGTTGAGATGCGGGTTGGTCAGAATTTTCATTGGTTAAAAAGTTCTTTGCCAAAATTACAACTGCAGCAATAACTACTATTCCTATAATAGTAATCAAGAAAAATGGCTTTGGTGCCTGAGTATGTGGTTCTACTTTTACATCTTTATTTTTAGTCGATTTGCCTTCAGACTTGGAATCCTTCGATGCTTTTTTTGATTTGATCATAACAAAGCAAATTATAGCATAACTGTAAGGAATATTTCATTGTGTACAACTAAAAACGGCCATGAGGGAGCCGTCTTTAGTATGTGAAAATTTTGTTGTTGTTTATTTTTCCACCACAAATCCATTATACACTATTTAGAAAAACTCAATTTCCTTAAGTTTTTCTAAATTTTTTAACAGAAGAACATGTTAATAATCTCTGTGGATAAAAAGTTATTAACATTTAACTATTTACTAACTTTAGAACAAAAAATAGACACCAACATCATATTGCTAAATACTCTTACGTAAAAAAATCTTCAATTTCAGCTTTCAGTAATCAAAATTTTCATCTTAGAAAAGTGTATCTTCATGATGCTAAATAATCTAAACCCAGCTTTGTCATCTAGCTGACAAACTCAAACAAAATTATCAGCGACATAAATGAGCTAGATTCTAAAGTGGAAGTAAGTGCTAGTTTTTCAATTTCAGGAATCACACACCTGAATACAAATCTTTCTAAAATATTGTCAGCCCTCTGACAATTATCGACCTCTAAGTAATCTCAAATTCTAAATAAAGTAATTCCATAGCTATCAGATAGTTAGATAATTAGACTGATGGTTATAGTTAGCTAATTATAAATAATATTAGTTAGATAGATAAATAAATGACTCAACACTCATAAACCCCTAGCTTCAATCAAGCATATTAGTTATCTACCACCACATCATTCCACCTATAGATCATGTAATACATCTTTTAACTACTAAACCCGTATCAGCTTCCTCCGTCATAATCCAAGATCCAGATATCCGTATACTATATTTCAATTTACACTTTCAAAATAATCTTAGATAAAAAACTTGTCATCAAAATCCAAATTAAATATTAGGTATTCAAGTTTTGATAATCAACATTTGAGATCCCAAATTGTAGCTCCACAATAATTTGAAATTCTCATTGAAAATAAAAAAATCGCCCCATCATCTGATTGGGGCGATCTATTGGTTCCAACGTAGTTTTGACGTTGAGTTTTGTTTGCCGTCTTCAGTTTAGGAAGACGTTGGGTTTTGATGTTCGCCGTTTGTTTTTGTTTTAAGTGGGTGGTGGGTTTGAAGGTGCACCGGCGAATAACTTTCTTTGACCCTACATCCATTGTATCCATTATTTATACAATATAAAAATCTCTGCTGTATTGCGCAGAGATTCGGATTTGTACTCATTGGGGATAATATGAGTGCAACTAGGGTTATTAACGTCTCAGGGTCAAATTGAGGCCCAGACAGGTGCGTGCGGATCAAAGAGTAAATATGTGAACAATAAAACTAGAGCTATCGCCATGAACGCTAAATGCCAATGCACCACATGCTCAATCCAGTAGTGTAAATCTCGTTCTAGTGGTGCATGTCTAGCATCCACTTTTGCTTTGTGTTTTTTAAACTTAGATAGCCTCCTCATAACAAAAATATTATAGCACAAAATCACTTACACCTGGTCTTCATATACCCAGCATCTTGTAAATCAAAAAAGAGTCCAAGTGGACTCAAGTTAAGACTACGAGCTAGAACAATTTTCTAGACTACGAGGACTACAAACTGTCGCCGATTTCTAGACTACAGACTACTGCAGAATTCCGGTGTGTAGACGCCACCTTCCAACGTTGTACCACCCGGCACTCGACAACCCGACAAAAGCATAGTCCCTGGATGGAAAGTGACATTTGCTCCAATAAAGCAATTATCTCCAATGATACACCCAAGCTTCGTTCTCCCAGTTCTGATGGACTTAGCTGTGATCGGCTCACAGTCTCTCGGATCACTCATCATCTGCTCACCATCCATCCTTGAAAAGACTATTTCTCGTTCACTAAAGTTCTCATGCGGAAATTGTGCGCCAGCATCAATATAGACATCTCTGCCAATAATACAATCCACTATCTCAGAGACAGCCTCAATTTTTGTGCCAACACGAATGATAGATCTTCTCACTGTAACGCCGTGGCCGATAATTCCTCCAATCCCAGGATACTCATCAACTGTTTCTTTCGCGTGAGTAACACCGTCACCTATTACGACAGAACCAAGAATTCCTCCTCCATGGCGTATCTGCACGCAAGGTCCAATGTATGTTGGTCCCGTGATCTTTCCTGAGCCGTCGCAATATAAACGTTTTCCACCTCTCAAACGAAGACTTCTAGAATCAATTTGAGCTTGTGGCCCAATATAATCATACACATCTTGTAAACAGGTAAAAGAACAATCCTTATTTCGCTGTACTAAGAGATTTTTTCCATCATTTATTGGCAAGCAACGCGGGTCATGCCTAAGCATTTCCTCAAAAAAATACGGCAGTTTATTGAGTGGTTCCCATGGATCATCACATGTGGAAAACAATTCATTTGAGCGAGTATCTTCACAAAAAAAAGGGAAATCCTCTATACCCTTTAGGTTAAAGAACAGATCTCCTACGGTAATCGAAGCTGGATCGATGGGCATCGTAATCTCCTCGTAAAAGACGCTGACAGTGTAAAAAATACTCCACACATAGTCAACAGGTCCGAGTATTAAAAAATTGACTATCTCTAGCCAATTTTATTGTTGATAACTATTTTGTATTATCTGACAGACCTTTTAACCTGTCCCAAAAACCTTTCTTTTTGGGTTGTGGATTCTTTTCAAGATCACTTCCATACTCCTTATGAGCTCTATCTAGCACCTTCTTCTCATCCTCAGTTAGTTCTTTTGGTACTTCCTTAATTTCATGTCTCTTAATCTCTAGTGCCTGCATCTTAGATAAGAATTTATCAGCAAAACCTTGCTGCTCTTTTGTCAGCTCATTAACAATCTTATTCGACGCACGACGAAGTTCCTGCAATCTCATCGTTGCTCTCATCCTCTGCATACTTCCTGGCTCTGCTTTATCAAATTCTTCTTGCTCCTTTTCCATCTCTTTCGCTATACCGCCAAGCGCGGCCTCAACCTCACTTTGCACAATAACTTTATCTTCATGCTTAAACTCTTGTTTCTTTGGAGGCGTAAATGCCTTATCCGGCATTACCAAAGTATCACGAGTATAAACACCCGACTCTTCTACACTCTCAGAACCTTCTTGCGGGACATCCAAAGACCGATTTGATCCAAACTGTTTCTCGGGCTGAGAAGTAACATCTTTAGCCTCAGCAGCAGAACTCATCATTAATTCAGGTTTCATATACAAAGATTATAAACTATCCAAACAATTAAACAAAATAATAACTTATTAAACGACGCGCTGAACTAGTTTCAGCGGAAAAAAAAGACCCAAATGGGTCGATTAACGAGACTTGGCAAAGCAAGTAGAAAATAAATCACACAAACGTTCTCTTGCAGATTTTAAGAGCATACCTCCTTTTTTCCATTCTCGTAGAGGCACAGCAATCACATCAGCAAGCTCAGCTTGTACGATTCTAATTGAAGAAGAATCCTCTGACTCCATTCTCCAAACTGATTGCCTGCTAGCCATATCAACCAACAAAGGCTGCTTTGCTCCAAAGATAGCTCGTCTTTTAGAGTCAATCCCATGTAGCAAGAAACGTATACCCTGATCGCCAAGAACCGGAAACTCTTCCTTAACCTCATATTCATTAAGCACGTTTAACGGTCTAGCTGTATGCAATATCGTTTCTACCCAACGATCTTTGAGTATATTCTCAAGCAAAGCTACAAAAAAGGGTTTATCACCCAAAAGCATAGATTCCCAACTATCAAAATCCGGATTTGCTGCAGATCGCTCTTTTGCAAGCCATCTATCAATAACCATACAGTCATCCTCAGAAAAATCCTTAGCAAATCGTCTGCCTGGACGTGATGCAACAACATGACGAGTAATCAATTCATGGATCATTGTATTCACGTTTCGTCCTACCTTTCTAAATGTACAAGCAAAATATTGCCTAATTCTAGCTATTTTGTCAAATAACCACCCAACCTCTTGTATTGACAGGTATCAAAAACTCCTATATCATTGCTCTCAAATGGCAGAAACAAAAATCTTAAAAACAGCCAAAGTCGAGGATCTTGATAAAACAACACAAACAAAGCTTCAACGCTTCATGAAAAGCTGCGAAGCTGACCGTCTCTATTGTAAAATATCCGAGGATAGAACTCAGATACTAGTCTACGCCGATCCAGAAAAAACCAAATTTCTCAAAAAAATGTCAGTCGCACTATTCCACAATCTGCATGAAATCAATTCTTGAGTAAACACCTTACCTTCTCGCTGCCGTTCTACCGGCAGCCTTTTTTTTTACAAATTATTGCTCATTCCATCTTTTGGGCGCAGACCTCCTACTAGCAGCTGTTTGTATGCTACCTAACCAATGTAAAATATTTTCTGTATCTTCTATAGCCATACCAATATCAGATGGCGGATTCTCACCATATTGAATAGCCATCTCTCCAGTACAAGAAGTATTACCATAATCAATGACATAAGCCTGAGCTTCTCCATCTCCAGTCACATCCCCCGTAACCATAAAATTCCTTTGATGCGAATCTGTCATATGAATTCCTTTTTCTTTTAGCAACTTCACTGTTTTTGCAATTTGCTTTGCAACCGCCGGATTAAAAGAAAACCCTGCTAATTTTAAAATATCTAATTTCGCCTTTGCGTTTGCTCGATATACCCGTTGTAAAGATTCAGCAGATGTCGCACCTTCAGAAGGGTATCTAAGCATTAAATCTTTAGGCAAACCTGTCATTCTATAATCAAAACCACGCAATATATCAAATAATTTTTCAATACTGCTTTGCAATTCATTATAATCATCAGACTCCCACGTTCCTTCAAAGCTTTTAATCAGTGGAGCCATTTCTTTCCTCTTCATCAAATGCTCAAAAAGAAACTTTAATGTTTCACGATTTGTTATCGTGGCCAAATCATCTCCATTAACAAAATCCATCGCTATAATCTGACAACCCTCATATTTAAAATCATAGTCAGCCTTCTCTGATAACGTTTCTCTTTTATCACCATCTAATGATAGATGCCCATGATACAAAGGTGTTGGCACTTGAGCAAAATCTTCCGCAGGTGATTGAGCATCAATTATTCTATGCGCTTCTTTCTGAATAGCAAACTCCCTTTTACTCATTTGAGGGCTAAATATCTTTAAAATCTTAACTGCTGCATCTGTATCCCAATCCAAGCCCAAAGCTTTCATCTCTTCTCTTTGATCTTCAGGTAAATCTTCATGCGACAATCTTAAAATTATTCCATTATTCCCAGCAGTAACTCTTTCTGCTTTATTAATTATCAAATCATACAATAACTTTTGTCTAAATGTTTCTATACTTGATCGTTCTGATGAAGGTGGTGGTGGCACAGATCCCGGCCTATCCATCGATTCAAATGATAATGTCATATTAACTGTATTATAGCACAACAAATACAACAAAAAAATCGCCGTTAAGCGATCACTTTTTATTTTTCCAACCCCTCCCACAACATCTCAAACGTCATCTTCTGTAAATCTGCCAACTCTTTCGACTCAATAATAATCGCCATCTTCTCCTTCCAAGACGCTACCAACATTTTATTATTGTAGATATTAACTTCCGGCGAAAAACTCATTTCCTTATTTGGCAAAAACCTAATCTCACGCATTTCCTCTTGATCCAACTCATGACGTTTTTGACTCTGAGCATTGTCCGGACAAATAGCTCGGATGTAAATCTTTTTAGCTACGCGACGCTTATAATACTGCGGGAAAAAATTTGGCAAAGCCTCATGCATAGTCTGCACATTCGCAAACGCCAAGATCGACTCACGCGATGTAAGCGTATCTTCATAAGCCTCTCTCATTCCCTTCTCCCCTTCAAAAAACTGCACCTTTGGCCTGTTAGGCGTAATATCTTGAAGCGATACAAACTGAGGCATCAAAGATTCTATCCGCTTTTTATCTCTATCAGCCTTCGCAACAGCCTCCTGCTTTTCATTTTCTAGATAATTAAGCAATAACTCAGGATTCACAGCACTAAAACTAGTCTGCGCCCCTTTGCGATACTTACTAATAATTCCCTTTTGTATAAGCCCCTCCAATAAATCATAGACTGTTGTACGGTTTAATTCCGTCTTTTTGGCTAAAATACCAGCTTTTCCAGTCCCTATCTTCAACAACTCCAAATAGACCTTAATCTCCTTTTCCGACATCCCAGCCTCTTCCAAGGCTTCATTTAGCAATTGTTGTGGATTCAGTTTCGACATATTTTTAGCTTATTTATAAGCAAATTTAACCATCTTTCTGCATACAGCATACCACCATCAAACACTTTTGTCAATTTAGGGTATGCTGTAGTTAACAAAAACAACAGCTCATTTCATTCAAGGAGAAAACCATGATCGCTCACAAAAATCTTTCAGACGCTCAACTCAATACTCATATGCGCAATATCTTCACAGAAGGAAATCCCGGTGGCAGCATCGTTGGCGGCTGCACTAGCCAAACTGGTCATGGCTTTGCCACCGGACACCATTTGGAAACTATCGCTTGCGGACAAGAAATCTTACGCCGAAACTACCGGAAACACGAATGCATAAATAAGGCAGCACATGAGTTCCTCAAAGAGTTCGTCAAAGATCCCTACTCTGCTGAAATATTCTCCTTCCTAATCGGCGCATACAAAGGCGACGACCTCACACCCGAAATAATGGAAGAGCTTGCCCAAGCCTTCAGAAGCACTACCGCAGATTACTATCCGTAATTTCACAAGGCATGACCTAACTTGGATCATGCCATCCCACCCAAGTTGATAACTCTGTTATCAGTTTAGATGGAATAAACGCCCTAACATTTACAGGAGATTACCATGGAATATCCAAAAGGAATCATCGCATATTTTGGAGACAGACACGACGTCGTCCCCGCACCTTTCATCGACGCGCTTGAAAAAGCATTCGGCGATACTGACATGAGCTTCACTGTATTTTACGCTTACGGCTTTGGCGTCAATACTTGTAAGCCCCGATATATGGGCTGTCTCATCGTACAGGATCAATCTGACGGTAGGATGTACAAAATCACATCCTCCGATCTCAACGATCTCAAAGTTGTCGAAATGGTCCCACAGGAGGTAAAAACACCATAACTTAAACTGCACTCACTCTCGAGTGCGGTTATTTGTTTACCTTTTCAACAATATGCGGTTTAATAAATACTCTTATTGCATCTACAGCCTCATCCTTTTTTCTTGCATCACCGCCAGCAACATCTTTAGCAAACTGATACAGAACCATTGACGGCATCTCCAGCCATAATCCATTTTTATAAAGAAAATACAACAGCGTCATAATAGCTACTCGCTTATTACCATTTTTAAAGGGATGACTCTTTATCATCAAATAAAATAGAATAGAAGCCTTGTCCAAGAATGTTGGATAAAGCTCCTTTTTGGCATATGTTTGTTTAGGAGTAGATAAACAGCTTTCCAATCTATCTTTAAATCTCGAATCAAAAGAAGGTATAGGTTCATTACCGTCCATCATTTGCCTTGCCAACTCATGCGCGACAAATTCAACCTCAGCTAAAGTAAGATACTCCATATTACTCAGCCGCTAATGCTCTAAACGTCTCCCCATATTCCAACATAGCTTTCTTTACCGCTTTCTCAATATCAACTTTACCCTCATCTGACAATCCACCCAATAAGTGATGTGGTAAATTCTCCTCTAAAACTATATAAGATCCACCTACCATTTCTGCTTTAAGTTTACCCAATTTTATCCATCTAAAAATAGTAACTCGGTTAATACCCAATAAATCCGCAATCTCTTTAACTGAATAATACTTCTTTGTTGCAGTCATATATAAACAATGTAACATATGTTGCACCATTTGTCAATCTATGCAACCAATAAATCGCCGTTAGGCAATTTATTGTTTAGTCCGGCCCCTCGACTTCGCTCAGGGCTACTCTCCCAGGAGCGCGTACCTAAACAAAGCTCTGGTAAACCGGTCGTAGTAGTAATGTTCTTTAATTATTTAATTTTTACATCTTCCCAAAGTTCTGCTATCGCTGCATCCGGAGTTTTCATCCATCCCATTACTAAAACGTAGTATCCCAATACCATTGACATAAGTGCATTTTTGTGTTATATTAGCCAATTCCCATTTACCAAAAACCAAATAGGGAGAAAAATGACTCAACGTAACAAACAAATTCAAATCCGTTGGGAAAACAAAATAACTGAAGACGGTACTTATCAACTCACACCAACTTCAGTTGTACCTTACAATTTATACAAAAAAATATCATTCTTATACGAAAAACCCGAGCCAAAAGACGAAGAAGAGTGGATATGCCAAATCCTTCAAGATAGCCACCCACACGATCATAAACAAGGAGAAAGAAAAGTATTCTTCGTTCGAAATGCGCTTAAAGAATGGCATCTCAATCCAATCACACCCAAACTCTACGACTGTCAAAAAGTCGAACCGGTTTACACTCATGGAATCCGAGAAATCCGGAAACAACCCGACGTCCCACTCCACATCCAAAAAGAAGTCGAAACAGCGAACAAGCAATATGAAGAAGCGCTCAAACGAGTAAAGCACGAACTCACCCCACTCTTTGAAAACTACGAAGGAGCCGGTGAAGTCACAATAGAGATCAATCAACCAAATCTTCAAGGTCAGCTTTACTCAACCTGCGAACCCATCGTCATAGCCAATTGGGGCTACTTCAAAAATGTTCTTGAATTTTTGGAAGAAAAACGTGGCACACTCTACCGCATGTGGGTCTTCAAAACAGACAATTCCGTATGCGAAATAGGTAGAACTATCTGTGCAACAAATTTGGGACCACAACGAATTATTCTTGATCTTGAGCATACGATAGACGAACTCGGCCAACCCTCCGGTGTAAGATTCGAAGGCTGGGGGTTAAAAATTACTTGGGGAAATGGTAATGGTGAACTCGCGTTGCAACTTCTCTCCATGAAAGAACTCCATCTTCACCACCCCAATCTAGTAAGTAAAGTTAAAGGAAACCCGCTAGAGTCCGCCATAGACTCACTTAATATCGGAGCCGAAATCAAACACCTCCACGAGGATAACATCCAAGCTTTACAAAAATACAAAAAGAAACAAAAAATGAAAAGTAATACAGAGAAAAAACCAGTACCTAGTCCAAAAAAAGAAGCAGCAGTGACGCTTGAGGATATCAAGCGAAAATTCCGCAGTAACTGAACAAACTACCAACTCAACACCTCTCCCCATAATTTTTCATGGGATTTAAACCGCACTCACTCGACTGCGGTTTTTTCATATATCAAAAAACCCGCCGTAAAGCGAGTTTATTGTTTAGTCCGGCAGCGGGCTACTCTCCCGAATAGAACCAAAACAAACAACAGCTTAACAAAGACAAAAACCACAATTTCATGGGTTAACAAACATAAAAAATAACAATTCTAACTTATCTTTAATTATCCGTCCTTCTCTTTCTTCATCATCTTTTGGGCACTATATGGGCAGTAAAAATACATCCCTCCCATCATTTACAATTAATGATTATAAAATGGAATAAGCAGTCCTTCTTTAGGTGAGAAATGAACAATTTCATATGCTCCATCATCCATACATTTTAAATACTCATTAATAATATCGTTCAATCTGATTGTTTGATCTTTACTAATATTCTTTGGAATTACTACAATTAACGTTAAATTCGTTTCTGGGTAATGAATTTGAATTTGACTCGGAAGATCTTGCCCCTTCAATTTTTCAATAACCTTCTCCGCTAAAATACCACCTATCCGATCAAAAAATCCCTTACCAATCATCACCACAATAGTCACCGCCGCAACTACATAAGGAGTCCTTATTAATTCCCAAATACTTGGACCGCCACCTAAACCCAATGGAGGTAACTGAACTATTGTTAAATCAGACTCATCATCTAAGGATCCATCAAGAAATCCTTCATCTGAGCCAGCACTACCTAACACAATCGTTGTATGCGAGTCCTGCTCTAATTCGGGACACTGCGCACTCCATTTATCAAAATCCATCTCATCAAGCTGTATAATATTAGTCATATAAAATTATTTACGAAATATCTTCATACACCCAACGTCTACCCTTTGCAGTCAATGCAACTGAAGTATCATGGCTATGTCCATTGTAGGGTACTAAATAACCATCTTCTTGAAGTTCTCGAAGAGCATAAGTAACCTCAGAATCAGCTATCCCCGCAAACCCACTCCATAGAAATAAATCAGGAATCATGACCCCAATATCGAAACACTTACTTCGTATAGCTCTTTTAATCTTTGCTTTTGTTACACTCCGAATACTAAATTCGCCTTTTTTCCCAAATAATTCTTCTATCTGCGCGAGTGACAAACATTCTCTTAATGTATCAATCAAAGATTCACGCTTTATTACTTTTCCAGGCTTCTTCATATTATATCTACCATCATCCCTCGCCTCCTGTATTAAACGTCTACCGCTCACATGGTATTCTCCTTCGCTATCTGAATAAACGAACACCATCATCACCTCATCAAGTTTCTGTAGAAAAAACGGTGAATCCGTATATTTTATATTCAATCCTGATTTACCAGCCTTGCCGATTAAATTATGCGCTACATCAAAACCTATCCACTCAGCACCATCTACTCCTCTACTAGCTACGAAGCCTTGTACATCCATAGCAGTATCTTCACTCGTATTAAGTACTTTGAACTTAATAAAATTACCTTGCGAGTTACTAGTAATCGATGAGATCTCTTGAAGATCCACTCTCGGTTTTAAATCACCCTGCTGAGGAGGAGATGCTAAATCCAGACAGGATAGAACTGCATGCTTAAATTGATTCTGTAGTCGCTTTTGACAATCCGCCTTATTAGCAGAATCTATTTTTAGAGAATAGGTTAAAACACGACGATGTTTAATATCAAATGGAAGTTGCGCTATCGAACCATAAGCCGTATTCATTACCATGATCACTTTGTCGCAACCCAAAACACCCATTGCATAGCCAAGCTCGACCATAACGTTTGGATTCGGTGAAGGTCTAGTATCACGATCTACAATAGATACATCACAGACAACGGCTAATGATTTATTTATCTTATCTAAAATTGCTGAACTTATCTCCGGTGAACCAGCCAAATCCTTTGTATCTTTATCCGTTCTAGGATCCTCAACAATTGACACATCTTGCGCTATCTCTTTAACGGCTTTATCTAAAGCTTTTTCAATAAAACTTCTATTGGTCGCATTTGGATGGTCACTCATCCAACAATAAAAAACGGCTCTATCTGACATACTACTCATTAAAACATGGCTTCTTAAACACATCCAACACCTTCCCATTGATAAAAAACTCTGGATTATCTTCGGGATGAATATAAATCGGTGAGAACTCCTCAGTCGATTCCGAAACTAAAGCAATTTGCCCATCATCACTTCTTGAATATTTCTTCACATTAGCAACTCCATCCGTAACAGCAAGTACATAGGAGTTCGGCTCAGGGTTACGAGCTTTACCATCCACCAATACAAAATCACCATCGTCTATGGACTTTGTTCCATTAACTTTTGCTCTATTCATAGATTGCCCAACTGCATTTATTATGAATAACCCCATATGATTCCGTGGTAAAAACTTCTCGGAAAGTCTTAGATATCCCTCTATATTCTCCTCTGCTAATTTTGTAGCTGGACCACAACTAGCCGACCCTAAAATTGGAATAGTTGCAAATCCTGCGTATTTTTGATGGAGTTTAGCTGGCACCAATACCTCCTTGTCATGATCCTCAACTAAATAGCCATCCCTTATCAAACAATCCATGTGGTATTTAATCTTCTGGGGAGATTGTTCTCTGCCAGTTACCATCCTGCCGATCTCACGAAAACTCATGTTAAGAAGGTTTTTGGATTTAGCTAAATCTAATATTGCTTGTTGTATAGGATGCATATGCATGATAATAACGCATATTTATTAAAAACGCAAACTCAAGTTTAAAAAAGCCATTGACAGTTAAACGATACCTATGTATCTTCTAAGACGTTTAAGTTTAACAATCAAATATATGAACAATCCAATCGGGAGGGCTGCATTAAATCATCCATGTCCCTCTTGCAAAAATCCAGTAAAATTCACGTTAGACGACGTTAACTTGCACAAAAGTATTACATGCAAAAATTGTAATACTACGATTTCTTTAGTGGATCAAAATAGCACTATCCAAAAGACAGTCCGCAATGCTGAACGCGACATAGCTGACATAAAAAAGCGACTCAATAGAACAATAACCTTTAAAATCTAATTATGCTAAATAAGAAACTTACGGATATTACAGAAACAGACCTGAATGAGTTGGTCACAAATTCAGTAGCAGAAGGTAAAACACTTGAATATAAACAAGAGCTGCCAAAATTAAACGATGCTGGTAAGCGCGAATTTCTTCGCGACATGTCTTCATTAGCTAACACATCTGGAGGCGATCTTATCTACGGCATCAAAGAATTAGAAGGTATAGCCTCGGAAGTATGTGGCATTAACGACATAAATCAAGAAGATGCAATTTTGCAATTAGAATCTCTTACGAGAGACGGACTCAATCCCCGAATTCGCCAGCACAATCAGCTCGTAAAACTCACAAGTGGCAAAAAGGTTTTAATTTTCAGAATAGAAAAAGGTTGGAATTGCCCCCATTGCATTATATTCTCTGGTCTTCGAGACTTTTATGCAAGAGATACAAAGGGTAAATATCGAATGGACGTAGATGAAATAAGGTCAGCATTTAATCTCTCAAGTACTCTAGCAGATAAAATCCAAAATTTTGTAGTCGATCGCATCTCTCAAATTGCTACGGATCAAACTGCACTACAAATAATCGGAGAAGGTAGAGTCGTCCTACATTTGATACCGATTGATGCAATGAACCCTCTAACTGAGAAACAGGTTTGGGAAATTCCTCCAGACAAAATGCGTCCCATTGGTTGTAGTGGCTGGAGTGATGTAATAAATTTTGAAGGTTTCATGACCTACGCTGGAGGAGGTGATGATGGCACAAGATCTTATATCCAATTATATAGAAATGGAATCATTGAAGCTGTACTCGGAGATATTGCATTCACTCAGGATGGTAAAAAATCACTAAATGTCTCGTATTATGAATCCGAATTATTTAAAAGTTTACCAGAATTATTAACGCTACAAAAATCTCTTGATGCAGGATTCCCTATTTATGTTTTTATAACACTTGTTGACTGCGAAAAATGTTCTCTGCTTCACAGACAAACATTTCCTTCATTAAGAAAAGAATCTTTAATCAGTAAAAATATTTTATTGATGCCTAACCGAGAAGTGAATGGAATACCAGCTAGACCAGGAAAAATTCTTAAACCAATATTCGACCGCGTATGGAATGCTTGTGGTTTCAAAGCTACTACCAATCTAGATGATGAAGGTAACTGGATCGGCGACTAACACAATATTAAATATCATAATTAAATATATCTATGGTTTCAATCGACAAAAGTACAATAACACCACTAAATCGTGCTCATCATATCATCCTTACCTGCAATAGATGCCATACTGTTTTGCGAGTACATATTGAGAAAGGTTTTGATGTTGATAATAATGACAACTGTGTTGATAATAATTATTTAACTACTCTAGCTTCTGAGCGTAATTGCGAAAATTGTGGAGGAAACTACTAATACAAGCCTATGTTAAAACAAACACTCTGTCCCCTATGCAATCAAATGGCTCAATACGAACTACAAACTAGTAACGGTTGCCCTTACTTCATATGCAAACGCTGCGGGGAGTTTGAAATAGGTTTGACGCTACATCATATTTTTAGTGATAAAGAACGAAATGAATACGGCACTCAGCTATCAGGACTATGTCGTGAAATACACGAGCTAAAACAACCTGCACCAACTTTACTTAACACAAACTACAAAGAACTAGCTACCAAACACCCTGTACCAAACATGGAAGATCTGGACACTAAGCTGGAAAAATTAATACAAACTGTTAAGCGTAGATCAAGGTACTTCGGTGACATCTTAGAACTGGACTTCGATAACGATTATCCCTTAGGATATGCAAAAAATGGTGAGGAATTTTTCGCCATGATCAATCAATTAGTAGATATGAATCTACTAAATCTTAAAGACGAAGACAACAGAACGAAATTCGTCATTTTATCAGGTGATGGCTGGAAATACTTATCCAAATTTTCAAACAACGAAGAATCAAAACAAGCATTTATTGCATCTTGGTTTAATGAAAGCACCAAAACTAGTAGAGACGCAATACGCGAATCCATTAAAGATTGCGGTTATATGCCAATGTGTATAGACATAGAGCATTTTAAAGAAACGATTATGGACAAAGCATTGAGCGAACTGCAAAAAAGTCGTTTCGCTGTTATAGATTTAACAGGAGGAAGAAATAGTGTCTTTTATGAAGCTGGCTTTGCCAAAGCACTTGGTATTGAGGCTATTTTTGTCTATCGTAAACTTGATGACGATTCAAAATTAGATTTTTACGTAAAACACTATACATGTCATGAATATAAAAATCCCGACGAGTTAAAGGATATCGTAACAAATGCAATTAAAGCCAGGATTAAATAATAACATTACGTCCAATCTTTCCCTACCAAACTAGATTTCACACAATCAAAGCAATTAATGTCATACTAAACAAAACTACCCCTATCTCACAATAAAATTTGATATCAAAATCATTGCCAACAACAATCCCTTTGTTAATATTATTCATTAGCAGGTATCTTCTCCAAATCCGCATTCGTAATACCCAATCCTAAATATCTCATTATCTCATACGCCGCCGTTCCATCCTTCATATAGATCATTCGGCAATTTTTTGGATAAACATAATAAGCCTCGCCATGTTGCTGTACTTGCAAGAGTATTTTACCTTTTAAACGATTCGCTAGTGAATTCGATAAACAGATACTAGAAGCATTTTTTATTTCATCTGTAGTATCTACTGACGGAATATCACCTAAATCATTATCCGTTATTCCCTGACCAAAAGAACGCATCATCTGATAAGCGGTTATACCATCTTTCATGTAAAAACGCTGGCTAGTTTTAGGTTCTACATACCATGCTTCGCCATGAGATTCTATTTGGAGGAGAATATTTCCCATCATTCTCTTAGTCAATTTTGCATCAAAACCAACATCAGTTCGTATCTCCGAAGACACAACACCTACTTCCTGACTTGTTAAATTAATTTCTTCAGCCTTAGCAGTTACACAAGTTTTTCTACCTTCACTTAAACTAAAACTAAAACCATCTTTACAGTTACAGCCAAAGTCATCAAATTTTAAATTATTAATCCATGTAGAATTCTGGCCATAAAAATCTTGGCAAATTTTCGTATTATCAATACATGCACCTTCCAAATCTCTATAAGATTGCCCATAAGGGCATTCTTTTGGTTTAATAATACAACTAGTCCCATCTGCATTCCAGTCATAACTACCCGCACAACCACAAATATATTTACCATTTTCAATTTCACCCGTCCAAAGAGAATGATCACCATACGAACTTCTGCATCCATCATGGTAATTTACACATTTTCCACCTTCTAGATATTGTTCCGCGGTACAAGTAGGCACTTTATCGTTTATTATTGCTGAACTTTCTTTCTTTTTACAGGATAACCTTCCAAGAAAAAGATCGTATTGCCAATAATAACCAGAATAACAATCACAAGAACCAATACTTGTATTAAATGCGCCTGGTCCATAATTATATGCACAAAAACCGCTTGGCACTTTATCATATTTTATAAAAGCGTCGAACGTATCTCCAAATAATTTCAAAGCGCCTTTCATTGGCATCGGAGGATCGCCTTTTATGCAAGCCTGGTTTTTAAACCCAGTTTTTAGTCCATAGTTATAATAACCTTCATTACATAAACAATAGGTATCCCCACCAACCAGTTTTAAATCAATTTTAGAATTAGACGGACATTCTTTATATGGATAATAACTTATAGGTGAAATAACTCTATAATCTGAATATTCTTGATCATAAAGAAGATCCGTAGGTCTACAACTTAAAACATTAATAAAGTTAACACTGCTATCACGCCAACTATCCATACAAATTACAGAACCATCCCTATCAGAACCAGCGGAACAATCAACTCCACCATGATAGGAACATGCACCCGATCCCGAGGTAGCACCAACCATCAAAGGTACAAATAACAATAAAGTCGACAAAAAAGAAAGTTTATACATACTAATCTACAAATCAATAATTATCTTCTACGTAACTATTACACCCCTCAATAAATGAACCTGAATTACCACCGCAATCACCTTCATCTTCAATGTTATTATCTTCAGCCCACTCGTATCCAGCTTCATGCCCACTACAATCATCCGTACATTCATAGCCGTTAAAATAATTAACATCATCAAACGAATCACCCAAATCATGAAATTCTTTATTTATCGATTTGATGAACTTACCAGAGGAAACGGACGAATCATAGCCACAACCTGATAATATTACGATAAATGCTAACAGTATAGTTATTCTGTTCATAATTATTTTATTTTTATTAAAATGTAAATATATTTCATTAGATGAAACCAATATTAGAACCCGTAGACCAAGCGATTATCAACGCAATTAAAAATATCGCTCCTAAGATAATCAAAATAGTTTTAAAAATATCCATATATTTCGTAAAAAAATATTTAAAACACAAAGCCCCGCGCCAGCTTAGATCTTTCGACCCTACAAACCTTTCGGAGTGTAGCCCATAGCAGAGTAGCTGAACGCGAGGTTCAGTATCTACTATGGGTCTTTTTCGCCATGCCACCGATAAATCGTTGGTTTAGGCTAATTATTGTCGGTTTTTTGTGTACGCCTATTTAGTAATAAACGCAATAACAATATAGCTTTTCCGCTATAAAAGGTCAAAAAAAGACCCGATCATGAAGATCGAGGTTATGGTCAACGACACTTTACAATTATTTTGTAGCTTTTTTTATTTCTTCTGACGTAGCGGTTTTATGTTTAGTATTTTTTTCAATCAACCTCGCTTTCGCATCCAATCCAACTACAGCCATTATCATATAAAATAAAAAAGGCATTATAAATGGTGCAAGTAAAAACAAACCGATGGATAAATACAAATGCATCCCCTCCTGTGTTATTCCTTTTAGTTTCCAACCCCAATAAAAAGATAAAAAACATAGTGCCATTGAAAATAAACCTGATATACCGAGTACAATATTAGCTATATTGGATATAGTGACGTTTTGAATAAAAAATCCTACGAGAAAGTAGCCGATAACAGAGAAAATCGGTATAACCGTTAGAGCACGTGTTTTTTGTACTTTATTCATAAAAAAATAGTAATCCAGTTATAGATATAACTTAGTCCACATTATAACAAAATTTGTCTTAAAATCAAAAAAAGACCCCCATCCATTACAGATGAGGGTTTTTAGCTTATTACCACTAATCGTTTTCTGGCACGTGTTAAAGCCACATATTCGATCCGCCTTTCTTCCTGTTGCGTATCTTTAGACTGGATGTTCAAAACTGCATTTAGCTGAGTGGTTAGCATGTTCCTCTGAGGCTCCTGAAAATAAACGACCGTATCAGCCTCCATCCCTTTAGCTTTATGAATCGTAGAACATCGAATATTTGGATGGGTTTTTGCTAATATCTCTTGCCATTCGCCTATATTTTTCCCCCTATATTTATTACATCTAAAAAGAGCCAAAAAAGATGATTTGTTAACTTTTAAGACATGCAATAAAGCTCGTTGGACACATATGACCTCTGAGCCATTGTCTATCCGCAAAACATCGATAACCCCTCCTTTTCGTACCGCCTCAGCACCTTTTCCCAGCCCCTTCATACTTTTGTTTGAGTGTTCGATAAGAGTTTTCCCACTTCTGTAATTTGTAAGTAATTGAGCCTTAGCAGAATCCACAAAATAGGAGTCAAAATCATTAAAGAAACATAAATTCGATCCAGCAAATGAATTGATAGCCTGCCAATCATCACCCACGGCATATACACCCATAGAGGAGTTTGTGTCCCTAAGTGCAGAAACAAGATTATAGAAAGAGGAGCTAAAATCCTGAAATTCGTCGATAGCAACCAACCTCAGAGAATCCAAATCACATACTTTGCCACCCAACCTAACAATCGGAGCTTTTGACATCTTTTTGAGCTTTTTTGTTGCTTGCTTAATTAGATCGTCAAAATCTAATAATCCACGTTTTTGTGTGTGCTTTATATATTTCTCGTACATCTCAACCGCCAACTGAGCTTCATTCCCAATATCTTTCGCTTTAACACGCAATTCCTCCAAATCCAAATTCTCATGCTTAATACGAGAGATAAATGATAGGAAGGAATCTAAACCATCATCACTCACTGGAACATCAAACAAAGCATGTACCAACTCCCTCTGTTTATCACCAAATATCAAACTACCATGTCTAGGCTTCACAATCGCATAAGCTAAAGAGTGAAATGTAGCTGATGGAATATCTTTAACTCCATATTTAGTCATCCTACCTCCTAATTCCAGAGCTGCACTTTTATTGAATGAGAGTGCAAGCAAATATTCAGGTTTAACACCACTATGTACTTCCAAAGCCATCTTAAGAGCAATCGTCATAGTCTTTCCGCTACCAGCTCTTGCAGTAACGAGTGTGTTCTTAGCCTCAAGCGTCAAAGCATTTACCTTTTCATCACAAACTTCATGCCCTGCTATTTGTTCTATGATTAAACGTGCAGAGGAAGGTGGTTTAATTGGCTGTTTCTGCTCTGTTTTCCTATAGCTAGCTAGGGTAAAAATGATAAGGAGGGCAAATAAGGTAATAAGTATCACAATCATAAATAAATGTTAAAAAGGGCAGTACGCTAAGGCATAACGCACCACCCTTTATTTTGAATTAAGCCTCTTGTTTGAGCATAGAAGAAATTAACGAAGAAGCATCCACTTTCGATAACCCCTCAATCATTACTAAAGCATTTTCTCTTTCTTCAGGATCAGGATTACGTTGAAGAATAAGTTGAGTAAGGAGCTTCTTCTGGCGATCACTCATTTGATTCTCATCTCGCTCAACACTTTGTCCGATTTCCGTATCTTGCTCGATATCATCCTCAACTATCATTTCCTCAGCACTAGGAGTAGCCCAACCAAGGAGATTTGCAATAGCACGATTAGTAGCTCTAGTCTCCGCAATCGCCCTCACATCCGAAGGCTTATTAAACTTCCTCTCAGCCTCATGACAACTGCCCACTGACGTCATAAATCGCCCATTAGGAGCAATCGCCCGAACACTTACTAGATAAGCGTCTTTTTCATTTATAATTACACGTTCCTCTCTCAATATCTCAGTGCTAATCCCAAACGCCAAAGCCAACTTACGAAAAGCGCTCTTCTTAGCCAACTTCTCTCCTCTCACATTTACAAAGTCAGAGTCATCCAGTAATTTAAGCTTGAGATCGTTAAAATTCTTCCAGACACGAATTATAAAGTCATTATCAGCAAGAGGTTTAAGAAGTGGATCCAAAACCTCTTTTTTATTTTGATGTATTTGTATTGCTGGCTCTATGGCCATAGTTTTTGTAGCTTGCATATATAGTTAGTGATTAATTGATTTATCTTTCCAGTCCGCACTTCGAGCACACGAAAATATTATAAAGACGGTTATTCTCATGGTCGATCATTGGGTAGCGACGAAACGAGTGCTTACAAACGTCTTGCCATCGTTTTTTCTTCCAACACGCGTAATCTAAAATATCCCCTTGGTGAGTTTTAAATTTTTCTTGAGTTTTAAGCATAGAATTAAGTTAAGAATTAGAGATGAGTTCCACCTGATTAATATGAAAGAGACATACTTTCTTTGGATATTTTCTGATGACATTCCCTTTAGCATCTCTCTTTTCTATAAACGTAATAGAGGTTAGAGCTTTTTCTCCTTGTTTCACTCTATAACCAACCGATAGCCAGTTCTTAAATGTTCTGGCGTTTAAACTCGGTACATATGTCTCCGCCGCTTTATCACCAAACCTTTCCTTAATTTGCTTCCTCACCATCTCCGCAGTCTTCTCACTCCCCCGATATCCCGACGGAACATCAGTAAGAGCAACATTAGATTCATTTGTCATATATCTTAGTAGCGCAATAATAATAAAAAATGGATTACTCTCGTACGCAAAGTAATCATCTAGCAGGCGCGCCAAACCCATAGAAAATAAATCGACGAAATGAAAAATAGAGCAATAAAAAAACAATAGATAAGAGATAACAAAAATAGTCCAAATAAGGCATGGGGGGAGTTGGCTTTTTGTGACTGCGGGTATAAGAAAAAGGTGGTATAGGTAGCTTCACAGTCACAGATTTTCTCTATTTAAGGTAAAATATAGTAATGGAAGCAAAACAAACTAAAAAAGGCGCTAAAGGCTTAATAGAAAATCAAAGCTATATATCTATCAGTGAATTTGGACGTGGCTTATTGCGCTTGCACAACAATAAAGGAAAGAGTGGCACATTCATCTCTTCGGGCTTAAAATTGCGTCGTTTAGTTTATTACGTTGATTTAGATAGCGACCCACCTTGCCTTTTTATCTATATACAAAATAATAATGATTCACAAATTAAAATCCACCTAAAACATACATATAGCACTTTTGGTATACGTCCATATTTTGCATGTCCTAAATGCCAGAGCTTAAGATGTAAACTGTATATGAAGGAAGGTGCATTGTTATGTCGTAAATGTTTAAATTTAGTCCACGAAAGCACTAGATTACATCTAGTACATCCCTTAATCAGAATATTCAAAAAACAGTTCAAAATAGTAGAAATATCAGAGAGGGTAAAAAGAATCTCATATAACGGTAAATTCACGCGAAGAGCTAAAAGAGTGATGGAACTAAGTAGGAGGCTAAAAGTAGACGTCAAAGCGTAACATATGTATGATTTCCACATAATTTAGCCATTTTTAATAGTGGGGTATGGAGGGATGGCGAGGGTGGTTAGAAGAGATTTTATAATTTTTAAATTAACTATGGTATTCAAGATAGAAAGAAGATTAGATTTTTATATCATCTTTAGAGCTTATTGTGAGATGAAATTAGAATATTTCGATAGTAATAATACTGTAGGTTTTACGAAATCTTTCGACTTTTTTTATTACAGCCGTTGGCAGAACAGAGCTTCCATTGAAGAGGCTTTAAATCGTCTAAACAATAATAGGGAGTTTCAAGGTATAAGTTTTGATGTGAAAGAATCTGACATAGATTTAAAGATTAAGATAACCATTAATAAACCGCTATTAGAACAATGCATTGAAAAATATCTTTCAAAAATTAAACATAGCAAATTCTTAAAACATGCTGACAATGAAGATGTAAACGAATGCAACAAAGTACTACCGTTCTATCAGCAACGCGACAAGATGACACAACTTCTTCGCACCTATTATTTCCAGGAGGGTTCAAATATCGAGTTTAAAAGATTAGACTTAAATGAAATCGAAAACAATACTCCATATAATAGATATTGTTTTGAAGAATTGTTACTGATATTGCAAATGGAAGATATCCTAGAAATAAATAAAATTTATACAAAAGAGTTGAAAGACGAAAATACTAATAAGTTAGTAGCTGTCCCCGTTGTTGTTATTAACTATAAAAATATTATTAATTGCGGAAGACTTAATTACGATCGTTATAAAAATTCAATCTTGCTTGATGATAAAATTTTGTTAAAACCTAAACCAAAGGCTAAAACCGTAAAAAACCTAATAACGATTAATTTTCTAAAGATTCTTATCGCTGCTAACGGTAATTTTGTTCCAACTAAGAAGATTAATCATGATATGCTAGTTGGAGTAATAACAGGTGATAAACAAAAAGGTAATAGTTATAAAGCAAAAAAAATATTCCACTCGTTAAAACAATCCCATCCTGAAATTGCCGTATTCGTAGAAGCCCATAAACAGAGCAACGATTCAGGAGGATACAGAATACGACGAGGATAAGATCTTCGTCAAAAATATACGCGGTTACAAACAGTTTAAAAACGTAACTTAAAAAATGACCTCAACAAAGCGGTCATTTTTTGTATGGTTATTTTTATTTTCATTTTGTAACCGCAATTTTGGCTTAATAGAGCTATAAACCAGTGACAGGAAGGCTAAAATATGCTATAGTGATACGCACAATGATGATCATTGTTTATTCATCACACTCTATCTAGACGTAGTTAGGGTAATAATCATTAAATATTAACATTTAAAACATAATTTATGGAAACATTTTATCTACCAGGAGGATACTGGAAAATCCCAAAACAAAAGGATTTTCCATATTTAACCAAAGATGAACGTTTTATAGTGGGCATGTTTCATTCTCTTAGGGGTAAAAAAAGGAGAGATTTATTCGCTAGCCAGCAATACATAGCCGATGAGCTTGGATGCAGCACCCGTACCGTCAGCAGGTTGATCGTCAGCCTCGAAAAAAAAGGGCTCTTAAGAAAGAAAAAACGTGGACTTGGACGAACGAATATTTATAAACTTGCCGAAATAATCGAACCAGGCGACGAGCCAGATTGTACGTTTATAGAGGACTACATTTAGTCTCTTGAGATGAAACAATGTCCTCACCTATATATATAATAAATAATCTTAAATAAATAAGCTATACATGTAACTCACCCGTTATTACCTTCGGTAATTCCGATTGACTTACGATTTTTTTCTCGAATAACGACCCATTACATCTTATTCAAAAAAAATAAAAATGATAGTTAGGAATATTAGGTGGGGAGAGTCGTTATAAAAAACTAAGGTCGCATATATATATGCGCCAAAATTAATTAATAAATAAATCTAAATATTTATGAAAAGTGTAAAAGCACATTTCGAACGTGAAGAAAAGAAAAATCCCGGGCTAGGCTTATACTATGTTCTAATGAAAGCTGCCCGCGGTAAAAAATTCTCACCGCTCACTATAAAACGAGCCTTTACTAAATATGTACCTAAAGATGATTATCCAGATGGAAATCGGCATGGAGTTAAAAATATCTTAATCGCAGGTCTTATAGGCGCTACAAATGGCCCCGAGGAGGTACGAAAAAAGAGCATTGTAACCTCTATGACACCCATGAGCCCCTCTAAATGGCCTCCATATCCAAATGACGAATAATCCATCCTACAGGGTAAAAAATACTCCATATGATACCTCCACAATTTACTAAATATGAATATCAAAATACTTAACAAAAACGCAATATCTTGAATTAAATATTATTATCACTAATTATCTGTTATGTTATCAAATAAAGAAAGTAAAACAAATGACGCACATCGAAAACTAAATAAAACAACTCCATCGAATCATGTTATTGATACGGGTCTCGATTTTATCAGCCTTCAAGAAGCTGCTGAAATATTCAAAGTCGCAAAAGTTAGTATGTATAGGCTAGTCGAAAAGCGAATACTGCCTTTTTACAAGCCTTTTGGTAAAATCCTGTTCAAAAAACAAGATTTGATGCAGTTTACTGAAGAAAGAAGGACGGAAAAAATCGCAACTTACTAATATGAAAACATGTAAACTAAAAGGCAAGTGGGGCGTCGATTTCCGTACTCGTATAGATAACAAACGCCACCGTATCAACTCTCCAGAAAATACACGCAGAGGAGCCGAAGCATATCTCTTATTAATGCAACAGAAAATGGCACGCGGTGAACCTCTTTTTGCTAAGAAAGAAAATAATCAACCAACCTTTAAAGAGTTTAGTGCCGAGTGGTTCTCTGCATATGTACTTTCAACCAACAAACCTTCTGACCAATCTACGAAAGAAAGTATATTAAGAGTTCATTTGATTCCATGGTTCGGAAACTCAAAACTGCAAGATATTACAACCTATCAAGTCGAACAATACAAAGCTGAAAAAGTAAAAAATAAACTATGCGCAAAAACCGTTAATAATCACCTTGCAGTATTAAGTAAATGCCTTAATTGTGCGGTAGATTGGAATAAAATAGATAAAATACCAAAAATTAAACGTTTACCAGTAAATCCTGTAAGTATAAACTTTCTCTCTCCACTTGAATCAAATAAATTAATCAACGACCACAGTGAACCGCTTTGGAACGACATGATACTACTCGCATTACGAACTGGCATGAGAGCTGGTGAGATATGTGGGCTTGAATGGAAAGATATTGATATGCAGAATAAAATCATTTCCGTTACAAAATCTCTGGTAAGAGGTGTGCTTGGAACACCAAAAAATGGAAAGATACGTCACATTAAAATCTCTAACGATTTATATGCAATGTTATCAAAACGTCAACGCTCCAATGGTAGGGTATTTCAAACAGATCAAGGTGATGTAGATTACTACAAATCATTAAAAGGACTTCGTCGAATATGTAAACGTGTTGGCATCAAAAAAATCTCCTGGCATATTTTGCGCCATACCTTTGCTTCCACTCTTGTCGCCGAAGGAATCCCCTTACCTGTAGTGCAACAATTACTTGGACATGCTGATATAAAAATGACCATGCGCTACACACATCTAGCACCATCAGCAACATTCGACGCAATAAATTCGTTAGAGTTAGCCGAAGCCAAAGCCATAGCTTTAAACAAAAGTGGGCACTATATGGGCACCAATCAAAAAGAAAACTCTTAAAAATCAAAAACACCCGCGTAAAGCAGGTGTTTCTGTTAGTTCGGCAGCGGGCTACTCTCCCAGGAGCGCGTAAGCCCCAAGTACCATCGCTGCTAGTGGTCTTAACTTCTGTGTTCGAAATGGGAACAGGTGTAACCCCACTGCTTGGGCCACCGGCATCACTTAGTAACTTCAGTTCCTCAGTAATGTCAGCGTCTCAAATTTAATTACGAATTACCAATTACGAATTACCAATGAAAGAATCGCTCTGCGATATTAATTATATTATTAATGCCGTAGGCAACCAACATTTTTAATTTATAATTTTTAATTTATAATTTGATTATATTTGGTGTGATAAAAGATAATACGTACAAGGCAATGCAAAAGTTAGTAGCTCTCGTCTGCCTAGGGCAGAAAAAGCTAGTAACTAGACTTATGTACACGCGAAATAAATTTTGCCATCCAATCTCACATCACTTAACTCATATCTCATAACACATAACAAATTTTGATACGTGTTCCATGATATATGGTATGTGAAATGCTTGGAAGGTCAAAGCATCGAGCTATTAGTACGGATCGGCTGAATCCATTGCTGGACTTACACCTTCCGCCTATCAACCTCCTCGTCTCGGAGGGCTCTCTGAATCCTAATCTTGGGAACGGCTTCACGCTTATATGCTTTCAGCGTTTATCCAAACCGAACGTAGCTACCCGGCGGTGCCCCTGGTGGAACAACCGGTGAACTAGAGGTTCGTGAATCTCGGTCCTCTCGTACTAGAGATCCGATCCCTCAAGATTCCACGCGCATAGTAGACAGGAGACCGAACTGTCTCACGACGTTCTGAACCCAGCTCGCGTACCGCTTTAATTGGCGAACAGCCAAACCCTTGGGAGCTTCTTCACCCCCAGGATGCGATGAGCCGACATCGAGGTGCCAAACCGCGCCGTCGCTGTGGACGCTTAGGCGCGATCAGCCTGTTATCCCCGGAGTAGCTTTTATCCGTTGAGCTTCCGCCGTCCGATATCGTACGGTCGGATCACTATGTCCTGCTTTCGCATCTGCGCGACTTGTTGGTCTTGCAGTTAAGCTGGCTTATCCCATTACAGGACGCACGCGATTTCCATCCGCGCTTAGCCAACCTTTGTGAACGCCTCCGTTACTTTTTGGGAGGCAACCGCCCCAGTTAAACTACCCACCAGATACTGTCTCCGGGTCCGGATTCACGGACCAAGATCGAGAGTCACAACGGCACAAGGGTGGTATCTCACTGGCGCCCGAAGGCTCCCACCTATTACTGAACATGTACCGCTATGACCCAATATCAAGTTATAGTAAAGCTTCACGGGGTCTTTTCGTCTGACTACGCGTACAGGGCATCTTCACCCCACTTGCAATTTCGCCGAGTTCCATGTGAAGACAGTCGCAGACTCGTTATGCCATTCGTGCGGGTCGGAACTCACCCGACAAGGAATTTCGCTACCTTAGGACGATTATAGTTATCGCCGGCGTTCATCAGCGCTTGGCTTCAAAGCTTCTCCCGAAGGATAACCTCTCCGCTTAACGTTCTGACACTGGCCAGGCATCACCCCCTATACATCACCTTGCGGTTTAGCAGGGAGCTGTGTTTTTGGTAAACAGTCGGTTTGCGTCTTTCGCTGCGCCCCTCATTGCTGAGGGGAGGCCTTATCCCGAAGTTACGGCCGCTGTTTTGCCGAGTTCCTTCACACGGATTCTCTCGTACACCTTGGCACACTAACGCCCACCCACCTGTGTTGGTTTGCGGTACGGTTACCATATAGTTAGCTCTAGAAGTTTTTCTTGGCACCCCATTCTCTTCCCTTGCTCCACTTGCGTGGTGCTTGCGCTCACCCCGAGGCTTACGACTGGTGGATTTGCCTGCCAGTCACCCCTGAGTGCCCAAAGATTCATTCCGGGAATCTCGGAAGATGCAAGAATGCGTCACTCCATCGAAACTATATAGTAGTGCAGGAATATTAACCTGCTGTCCATCGACTACGCCTTTCGGCCTCGCCTTAGGACCGACTAACCCAGGGACGATTCACGTTGCCCTGGAAACCTTGGGTTTACGGTGAACGGGATTCTCACCCGTTTTTTTGCTACTTATGCCAACATTCTCTCTTCATAGCGCTCCACGGTGACTCACGTCTTCCGCTTCAGCGCTGCTATAAATGCTCCCTTACCGCCCAATCTTGATCGCAATCAAGAAAGAACTCGCGACGTCGGTATCATACTTAGCCCCGGTAAGTTTTCTGTGCAGAAAAACTTGACCAGTGAGCTATTACGCTTTCTTTAAAGGATGGCTGCTTCTAAGCCAACCTCCTGGTTGTATAAGTCTTTCCACTTCATTTCACACTTAGTATGAATTTAGGGACCTTAGTCTGCGATCTGGGCTGTTTCCCTTTTGACCAATGGAGCTTAGCCCCCATAGTCTGACTGCCAGGAACACATAATGGTATTCGGAGTTTGGTTGGGAATGGTAGGCTTGCGCCCCCACCCCCATTCAGTGCTCTACCCCCATTATGCTATTAACTGACGCTAGCCCTAAAGCTATTTCAGGGAGAACCAGCTATTACCCGGTTCGATTGGAATTTCTCCGCTAGCCACAACTCATCCCCGAGTGTTGCACGGCTCGTGGGTTCGGACCTCCTTCCGCATTTCTGCGGAGCTCATCCTGGTCATGGTTAGATCACCGGGTTTCGGGTTGTGTATGTGCCACAAACGCCCTATTCAGGCTCGCTTTCACTTCGGCTGCGTCCGCGCACGGACTTAACCAAGCGACACATAGCACACTCGTTGGCTCATTCTTCAATAGGCACGCCGTCACCGAATAAATTCGGCTCCGACTCCTTGTAAGCGTATGGTTTCAGATACTATTTCATCGCCCTCCCGGGCTGCTTTTCAGCGTTCCCTCACGGTACTAGTTCACTATCGGTCAGTAGGAGTATTTAGCCTTGCCACATCGTCGTGGCTGCTTCCTGCGGGATTTCTCGAGTCCCACAGTACTTTGGATCTGGAACAATGCGTTTTAACGATGATTTCGCCTACAGGTCTATCACCTTCTTTGGAGTTACTTTCCAGTAACTTCAGCTATCAAGTTAAAATCACGCATCCGTGCTCTTGAGTTCACGACGTTCCGTCCGCAACACCAATTTATACGACAGCTCAAGCTCGTCACTTAAATCCGTGGTCAAACAAAAGTCCAACTCGGTATAAAAGTTTGTATAAAAAGGTTTGGGCTGTTCCGCTTTCGTTCGCCACTACTAACGGAATGTTACTGACAACATATCTCACTCCAAAAAAGTATTTGGAATAAGAAATGAGGTCAGATAATCTTTTTTCTTTTCCTCTAGGTACTGAGATGTTTCACTTCCCTAGGTTCCCTTCGCTATGCCTATATATTCAGCATAGGAAAATTCCACATGACTGGAATTGGGTTTCCCCATTCGGACATCTCCGGATTATAGGTTGCTTGCCACCTCCCCGAAGCTTATCGCAGGCTGCTACGTCCTTCATCGGCTCCTAACTGCCAAGCCATCCACCATACGCCCTTACGTGCTTTGACCATCCAAACATTCAAGTTTTATTAATAACGAATTACTAATTCCTCACTTAAACTAAGATGGGCAATTTATTCTGGTGTACATTATCTCTTAAAATTACAAATATTGCAGTTCTTTGTATCTTAGCCTTACACTGAGAGTTAAAACTTTCAGCTATCCGCTAATTAATTGATACAATAGAAGTTGCCTTGTACGTATTATCTTTCATCTTTAGATGTTGTCGAAGATCTCCGCCTTCTCAGACGGTATTGTAAGTTTCAGATTTATCTGACTCTTACAACACGGCCCGATTTTATGTTTTGAATTTTGGTTTAAAAATACCTGGCTGGGGGCCAAGCAATGCATTCCTTTCTTACGGAGGAATCCTGGGCTTTAGCCATCATGTCCGACTCGGACTAAGAGATACGTACTCATGAATTTGGATGCTCCATTGCTCCTCTCCGATATCTGCCTGTGGAGGAGTTGGTATTTAGGTGTGCGCATATAGTAATGTATGCAATAATAACTGTCAAGAGATATTATTTCACTAAACTATGACCAACTATATACAGATAAAATGCATAGGTACCTTACAGGAACCATGGCATAAACAAGCTATCCACATGTACACCCAAAGGTACCAACCCTTTGGCAAACTTGAAATAGTAGAATTACCCGAAGGTCACAAGGGTTCTGCCAAGCCAAACCTTGTAGAAACCTTAAAATCCGAAGCCGATTCCATCCTTAAAAATTTAGACCCCAATACCTTCCTAATAGTGATGGACGAAACCGGTACTCAAATGTCCTCAAAAGACCTCGCTACCCTTATAAAGGGATCCCATCCAAAATTCGTAATTGATAATTCGTCATTTGTAATTGCAATTGGTGGTTCCTGGGGCTTAGACAAAAAAGTAAAAAATAGAGCAAATTTGATACTTTCCCTAGGAAAAATCACCCTACCGCACGCTTTAGCAAGGATTATCCTCCTAGAACAGCTCTACCGAGCCCAAATGATCAACTCAGGCCGCAAGTACCATAAGTAAGAAAAGCCCCTTCTCCCATTCTATGGGAGAGGGGGTTGGGGTGAGGGGTCAGTAGGGTTGGGGGTGAGAGAGTCAAAAAAAACCCACGCATTGAAGGTCTTGCGTGGGCCGGAGCATTATTCCAGGGGAACTGTTTCCTAAAACTTTGCTCCAGACATAGTGGGCCCCGGAGGGGGTTTGCAAGGCTCACTACGTCCTAAGAAGTTGGAGAGAGGCGTATTACGCATTCCTTGGAGTTATCAGTTCGGGGGAACACACGCCTCTCTCCGAAACGCTTTTTACATCGAATGCTACTGCGGGTAACAATAACACCGGAACAAAAGCGTCTCTTTTCAAAATGATCTACATCTATAATGGCAAATATTGATAAAAATGTCAATACCTCGCTTATTCTGACTAATTATTGCTAATCTGCCTTAAAACAACCCCCTTTAGCAAAAGTAGAAAAAGGGAGATTCAGCTCAACAAAGCCAAATATTCCCCTAAAACCCTTGACAAAATGGGTTTTTTATGTTATATTAATATGTTCTCAAAATTTACCCATCCGTAGCTTTAGCGAAGGTGGGTAGAAATATCCTACCTGAGAGCAATTACAACATATATAGATAGTCTCGAAGTGGAGAGCGAGATAATTACCATCCTCTAGCCTTAACCCAAATAAGGTTAAAGATTGGTAGTTAAACCACATCGGGACGTAAAAAACGTCCTTTTAATTTATAAAGCATTTCAGCGGAGCAAAGCTCCCAAAGGATTAAAAATGTCCCGCAATCGTGAAGCTCGTGGCCAACTATTCACCCGTATCAACCACGCCGTCAATTCCATTTCTGGAAAAAAAGCCCTCCGCCGACACAATGAAATGATGCTCTCTAGCTCCAACCACGAACCCCCTATCTTCGATAAGGGAGTGAGTGTCACTGGAAACGAGACTGACCCCGTGCACATCCCCGCTTCCGTGTTCGAAGAGCAGAAACGACATTCAGCAGTGCTTCTCAACTCCTACCCTGAACCCATGAGCTTCAGCTCAGAGGGTGTCGTTGCAGAGGAAGATGAGAACGTCACTGCTGATCACGAAGACGTCGAGCCCGCAATACGAGCACGAGTAAAGCCTCTTCAACCCTCCCGCTCAACCCGCCCTTTGCGCCAATTCTTGGCAACATGGGAGGGCTCAACGATCTTCGATGATATCAAGACCGTTAAAATATGGATGGGGCTCAACGAGGAATACGTGCCCGATGAGGAGGAAGATGAAGAGCAATTTCCCAATCCTTTTGCAGACCGACCACCGCGTACCAAGCGTAGTGCTCGCAAACCACGTCGCAGCACCCGTGAAACCATCAGGCACATGCGAGCGCTTCCTCACCTAGCCCGCATAGTTGCCGGTAAGAAGCTCCAAGCTGATGGAGAAGAAGGTCGCAGACGCCGCCGAGCTCGACAGTTCAAGCTTCCACTTCCGGCCAAAGTCGTCGATCTCCCCATCAACATCAACACCGCGGCTGACGAATCTGTCGCCGCCTAACCTCCGCACCTTAAACCTCAACCTCCGGCTGACTCAGACTACTGATTCGGCCCCGGAACTAAACTCGTTACAAACATGTAACGATGTTAGTTCTGGAATCAAAACACGAAACCTCCAGAGGATAAATGTACCTAAATAAAACAGGATTACCAACCCAAAACTACACAAACAAGGATGAATTTTTCGCCGCCTTAGATAAAGCAATCAAGGCTAAAAAAGTTCTATGGATCGAAGTAGGAGATCAAATAATACAATCCTTACACGAAGTTCTAGCTGATCAAGAAGCAATTCGATACCATGCGTACAGTCAAGATGGTCATCCGATGCCTACCCCGCCATCCACGAGATGGACTGAAACAAATCTTGCGCAATATCTCGATCAAAGCATCTGTATCCAACGTAAAAACCAAGCACAAAAACCGTACCTTTGCTTCCAAACAAGGGAAACGGTACATAGACTAAATATATAAACAAAACACCGCCTGCGAGTAGCACTTTCCAACCTCCAACCTCCAGGCCGAAGTAAACTCATACTTCGGCCCCAGAACTAAACTCATTACAAACGTGTAACGGAGTTAGTTCCGGAAAAAACGAAAGGAAAAAAATGAACATTTTGAAAACAATTATAAATGCCAAGACGCAAGGACACGATCGCATCCGCATCACACCTTGCGGAGACGGAACTTGCATCAAGACCTACAGCTCAACCGAACTCGGTGAGCTGGTGGCTGGTGCAGATATCCTCTCTGCGAGTGGCAGTTCATGTATCAAAATGGGACCCGAAGCCATGATCGATGTTCTGAACTCAATTTCGCACGAAGACATTTGTGGAATGAACTCCGTAGGCTGGCTCATCAACGCCGGCAGCGGACATATCACCATCTTCGAAAACCGAATGGCTGGTGGCAGACGTCACCAGTATCACGACCAGGTGGCCCGGTTGCGCGCCAAGCAAACGCAAGCAGCCTAGTCGCATTTCACATATAAAGAAAATTCAGACGTCGACCCCCAAGGGTTGACAAAACCCTCAATATGTGATATAGTTCTCCATCGACGTTGAGAAGCCCGCCTTACCGGAATGACCGATTGGGGTAACGACCCCGGGCCAGTAACGGCTTCTCACCGCCGATCCGGCCGAAACAGCTATTATGCTGAATCGGTCCATGTAGGCGTCTGTTACAACAAATTGTGTAACAGACAAACCAGCCCAAACCGCATTCGAGGCGGGAGGGTAACCTACTTGGAGAGCTATGGCGCTCTTCAATACAAACACGGAGAGATTTAATGTCTTTCCCCCAGAACCGCATCGCTTCGGCCGATGTATGGACATAGCAAAAATCGAACCGAAGAAAGGAAGTGTTAGTGAAAACGGTTGATTAAAGCGCCCTAGCAAGCGGCGTGACAATAAAATAGTTCGCTCTTGAAAAACGTCATAAAGCATGACCATTCAACAGAAAGGAGAAGTGATCCCTGCTGGGATTGAAGCAGTAATGCTTCTACTGACCCTTACATAGCGGCTCCAGGCGTAACCTGCTACTACAGGTTGCAAATGCCGCAAGCTATAACCTTACCCAAGGATCAAAGAAAACTAAGATCGGACGAGAGAACAAGACTGCAAACTGAGAGTACGGCTAAGCCTTTGGCACCCGTACGTACAGGAGCATGAGTATCTCACGACCTATCAAAGTGACAGGCAATACCCACTCAGAAGCCTTAAAAACAAGAGAGCGCAGTAGGATGTACTGCGATAACAATAAACTCGCACCGTCCCGCACAACAGAAAGCGGTCGGCATCAAAACAAACACCGTCACAAATTTGCTCTAAAGGAGGGCATCTAAATAATGAAGGTTTCAACTTAAGCGCCCCGCAGACGGCGCAAACAGAAATAGTCACGTTGCAACTCGAAAGTCGCCAACTCGATACGAGGCGACACGCGGCAGCAACGGACCACCAGCCACACGTACTGCCCCCGCCTCTCGTCTCAACGGCGCCAAAATTCGGAGACGCTTCCAGGCACTGGGCACAACGAGTAAGTGGCACCCCCGTAATTCGGATACAAGTTCCCCGCCCCTTCCCACCTAAACAACGGGCGCGCTGGTTCTAACCGGTGATCATACGATTTTTGTACAAGCAAATTGCTTGGTCGTCTGATGCCGGCAATACTACTAGCCAGCGCAAAACCCAATCTTTCCGAGCGACGTTCGCAATGAACGTATAATTTCCCTCCGCTCGGATTTCACCCTCAGTGAAGAAATTCACTTTGTTCCCTGAGATTTGAAAAATGCAAACTACGTTCGGTTTACCGAGCGTTTTTTGTTTCCCGTATCTTGCCAAAATTATCATCTTATTGTAATCTTCTACCACAATTAAATACGGGCGAGTGGTGAAATTGGTATACACGCTAGCCTTAGGAGCTAGTGGAGCAATCCGTGAGGGTTCGAGTCCCTCCTCGCCCACCACGTAAAAAGCCGCTTAGTTAATAGGCGGCTTTTTTCGTGCCCCGTGATCCGCTTCGCGGATTTTACGGGGCTTAAACTAAATAGTAGCGGCTTCACGTGGCGCAGCCACAAAAGACATTCGAGTCTTTTTTTTATATAGACTCAAACTCCTTGACCTACGCTAAAAATCATGCAAACCTTTCCCTGGAGGTAAACATGTCATTAGTTACACATGACACGCTACTTACAATTTACATAGATCGACGCCCACAATCCATCATTACTGCTGACGGATCTCATATGACCGTTTGTGGAATGCATGTACGTGATGCAGAGGGATTGTGCAACCTTCGAGATTGCGAAATTTTCCCCACTCTTTCTGAAGTAAAATTCGTAATTCAAAATAGGCCCTTCTTTAAAAAGCTACATCTCCCACCTGATCTCAAAACAGCAATCGTGTCTTTCCTGCAAAGCAAACACGCAAAACAGGACATAAAATTTGATTGCTACACATTCGCTAACTCAGTCAAAGGAATTGAACCTCACAAGATTACGTACATGTTGAGATACTGGGAGACTTCACCAAATCCCAAAAAAATATCAGCTGGAGTTATAGTCTTTTTCACAAGCGGAAGAAACAGTTTTCATCACGCAGCAATTTATCTCGGTGTGGATTTGTTTATCTCAGTATATGGAGCTGGCGGCGATCTCGAAGTATCGAGATTAGAAGATATGAAACGAGATTTCCAAGCAAAACACATCTTGGTGGCAAGTCCCGTCAACCACGGAGAAAAACATGTCATCACTAACAAGTGATTCATCACCCTACGTATATTCACCCAAGGCGGCCGAAAAAATCCTTACTACATTCCTTGCTCGTTTGCATCAACGTTTGCAACCACAATTCGATCTGCCACTACAAATATTTTATTGTGGTAATAATAGTGTAGACTTTTCTATAGCAAGGCGCTCCAACTGGAATCCTGATGCACAACTCTATCTTGGGGATCCATATTTCTACATTGCCACAGTTGCCCCACGGGATGACTCTTGGCATTCATGGCTCTATATCAAATTATTCGAACCCTGGCTCTTAAAAGATACCAAACAAATAATGCTCTTTTCCATTCATCCTGGTTTCTACGGCGACCTTTGGAACCAAAAAGAAATTAATTGCCAAATCCTCGTTCCAGGCATTACCGAAATCGTAAAAGAAGAATTACTTTGGTATGCCAACAAAGTAGATGCGACAGGAGTAAACTGTTCCGGCCTACCAGGTGCCAAATCTCACTGGGTCAGCTGCTTCAACTTAAACCAAAACTAAAAACCGCCCATATTACTCAGGACGGTTTTTTTATTCTCAACTTTTTAGATATAAATCTCTGTCCTGATCGAGTTAATATAAAATCCATTCAACAAGTTCCTAGTCTTTGGCCCCACATAACCAACTCCATCTATACCATTCTGAACTTGGAAGGCTCGCAATGCTCTCCATGTGATCGCGCCAAAGTAACCACTAGGTGACATATGCGCTGGGAAATATCCCAAAGCTTGTAACGATCTTTGTAGGTTCACAACCTCCTCACCATTTGCCCCATATGACAATGCACTTTCATCAAAAATCTCCATCGCCTGAGTAAAGTCAATCAACTTACTTGCATGCACTTTAATTGGACACAACTCAGGATAATTATTTACATCAAAAGCTATCGCAACAGTCTTGTGAGTATCTGGCCAAAGTAAAATATCTTGACTCTGCCCACCATAGGTAAACACAATTCTAGCTTGATGATGCCATCCTGCATTGATACTAACCGGCCTCACAATTATCCTCGTACAATCCTTTCTGAAAATATCGACTACAAAATCATCAAAATCGAAATCAAATCCCTTATCCTCATAACTATAACGCAAAGCTCCGTTATCCATTTCCTCAACTTTCACAAATTCTGAACCAACACGCCTTTCATTACCATCAGGATTTATCAAATACAAATCAATTTCGACATCATCACAATTGATCTCACATATTCCTGATTGCGGCACTCCCAAGTAATCCCGATCACCAAATTCTTCAGTAACAAAGTCTGTACCATCTCCTGTATGCAAAATTTCCTGCGAATATACTGCGCTATAACTGCAACCATTCTTAAACCTTACATATACCGTCTTCACTCCCCCAACCTCACTCAATAATAACGGATATTCAGATGCTACCGGCACATAAACTACCCCAACAAAATTAGGATCCTCACTAACCATCATCTCATTTACATTTGCATAATCCAATTGCACAATAACCTCTCTTGAATCAGTTGATGTAGCGCCACCATTAATCGTAAAAGATCCCGACGCTGCAGTACACAAAGCCGCACCACCTCCACCTGGTGGCGGTGCACTCTCAGGAACAGTTGAAACAGTCAAAACATCCGATCCAAGTGTTGCACCACTTCCTCCTTCATTTGCTGCGTAAACAGTCACCGAATTTGTAATTGATGTGCCAACCGACGCATCCGCTCTCACATCCATCGCAAAAATAATTGTACAATCTGTACCAGGTTCAATAATTAAATCTTGTATATCTAATTTTGTAGGTGTAGAAACATCAGTAGACGATGCACCACAATTTGCTAAACTAGTTACCGATAAATTCTCAAAAGCTGCATTCAAATTATCATCGACATTCACTCCCGTCGCTGTGCCATCCCCTATATTCCTTAAAGTCACAGTGTAAGTAACCGGCTGACCCGCCAAAACATAATTGTCCAAGTCATTATCTACTTTTGTAGAACTAGTAAAAACAGGTGTCACATCAAGCGTCAAAGTATCTGCCTGCAAAACTCCAGATCCATAAACTGGATCAAGAGTAGCACTGTTTTCAATCGTTTCATTATCCGGATCCTCATCAAAAATCACCGAGTCAACATCCACCGCATAACTTAACAAGCAGGTAGACATTGGATTAACATCAATCCCAGAAAAAGTTGCAGTTGGTGCAACAAAACTCAACAAAGGAGTTCCGCAATTTGTCGAAGACACTGCATAAGGAATTCCAAAATTATCATCGATAACATCTGTAAGTGTTACTCCAGTTGATGTTGGTAATGCAGAATTAGTTACCGATACAGTGTAGCGCACACTCTGCCCAGGAGTTACAGAATTATCCGCGTCATCATCAACTTTTTGTGATGTCGAAAAATCAGGAAGAGTATAATTTATTACAAGCACAGGAGCCTTATTCGCATTCTTATCATATGTCTTTGCTATCCTCTCCCCATTGCCAGTTTTGTAATACCAAACAATAACAATGTCACCCCCAGTACTATAATCATAACTTACATAAAGCTCACGAATAATCGAAACAATATCCGGTGAATCATAAGAACTCCCACTCGTCCAAGCGCCAAAATCCCCTGAGTTTGCTTTCACCTTCGCCGTTGTAGTAGTTCGATTTGTGATGTTATGGGTCGAAGAAACAAATGTTGCTGGTGTCGCCGAATCCTCACCATAAAAATCTCCCTGAAAACTTCCCGAATCATTGTTATTAGCTACAAAGGTTATATACGCCGAATCGATAATTGCCTCAGCCGGAATAACAACCCCCGTAAACCGCATACCCACATGATGCTCTCCACTAGCTTTTCCAAAACGTAATTTATTATTACTAATTCCCATTTGCCCATCCTCAACTCCTGCTTCTGATTCTTCAGCATCATCAGCTGAAGCACTAACTCTATACTGTACATTTACCGCCTGAACCTCTTTAGACAAAAACCCGTTAATTAGTAATGTGCCAATAAGCAACAGAACCAATGTTAGCGCAAAAATAAATCTATTACGCTTAGCAAACAATCTAATAAACATATAGATACCATTATACACAATATATAGTCATAATGACATTAACAACTAGTATCATCATTTTTTTTACATACAAAGTTTATTGATTTCAAATTTTCTACAAAAAAACTCCGTGGTTATGCGGTTTTTTTGTTACTCATTTAACTTAAGTGGTATCATCTCAAAAGATATGAAATCTATAATCATCAAAAACGCCAAGATCCACAATCTAAAAGATGTTTCTGTAAAAATACCCTTATATAAACTCGTTGCCGTAGTCGGCCCTAGCGGAAGCGGTAAAACATCTCTTATATATGATGTGCTATATAAAGCATCCCAAGGAAACAAGGTTGATTGCAACATTTCAAAATTACCAAAAACCCTTGCCATCGGCCAAAAAGTTTTTGTCCCAAAAAATGTTAAACTAAGTCTCGGCGAATACAACCTCAAACTTCTAGACGAACTAATCAAGCAATTAAAAAAAGACGACCTACTTATCGTCGACGAACCCTGTGCTGGATTAGATATCCCTGAAAGTAAAATCGTCTTAAAAAAACTAAAACGGTTAATCAATCAGGACATCTCAGTAATCATAATTGAACACTCAAAAGAAATTATAAAAGGTGCCGATTACATAATTGAATTCGGACCAAAATCTGGTAAATATGGTGGCAAAATAACCTTTCAAGGAAGTTTAAACAAATTCAAAACCTCCAAAAGCATCACAGCTAAATATGTATTTAGTAATAAAGCAGAAACAATTACATACGATAGAAACCCCAGCAAAAAAGCATTAGCCTCACAAAAGCAATCAGTAACCCTGCAAAAAATAACTAAACACAATCTAAAAAACTACGATCTAAAATTTCCTCTAGGATCCTTAGTCTGCATATCCGGAAAATCCGGTTCAGGTAAAACCACACTTTTAAATACTGCGTACTCATCCTTATACAAAGGACGTGATGCCTGGAAAATTCGTGAAACATTTGGCACAGCTAAAAAAATAATCGGCAAACAAAACATTCGACGCTCCTACTTAGTTGATCAAACTCCAATAGGCGATCACCCAACCAGCAGACCAGCAACATACTTAAATATCTGGAATAACATCCGGGATATCTATACCAACCTCACATCAGCAAAAAACCTCAAACTAATAAAATCCGACTTTATTGTCACCAAACAAATTTTAGACGGTAGTACAAAGTTTTCATCAAAAATACTATCCGTTAAATTCAAAAACAAAAATATCAACGATATTCTAAAGCTAACTACTGACGAAGCAATAACAATCTTCGCAGATTCAACTTTAATTAAAAACAAATTAGGCTTTTTACAAGATGTCGGCTTAGGCTATTTAACATTAGGACAAAAATCAGACTCTCTTAGCGGCGGTGAAGCGCAAAGAGTCAGACTTGCTAAAATATTATCCAAAAAACTCAGCGACAGATGCATATATATTTTAGACACTCCCACAAAAGGACTCCATCTTAGCGATCTCCCGACCTTACTAAGTGTATTTCAAAAAATCATTGATAAAAACAATACAATTTTAGTCGCTTCCAATAAAACTGAAATCATTAACAACTCGGATTACACAATTAAACTATAATTAAATTTTTTATTTTTATATTAAAAGTCACACCTTACTGTGCGACTTTTATGATATAATAACTATCATGAATGCAAAAGCAGGCTCCGAAATCAACATTCAATTTACTACAAAAGAAAAACTCCGTGCCTATGTACGTTTTTTAAAGATAATTTGGAATTACAACAAAGGCCTCGCTCTTTTTCGTATCATTGTAATTATTTTGGGCGCTTTCCTTCAACCACTCGAAATCTATTTCTTCTCGCTCTTCATTGCGGCTATCGCCGAAGGCAAAACTGACACAGCACTAACATTATTAATAGTTGTCATCGCATCCTATGGTACACGCCACTTAATTAGCGAACTCCTATGGTCACAATCAAACGATTGGTTCATGAGAGTGGCAACGGCTGCAACCCAACAAAAAATCTGGGAGAGTGTCGCCAAATTAAAGCCCGAAGCTTTAAATGAACCCGAAGTCCGCCGTAGCCTCGACTTTGTCCGCGAAGATCTTTGGCGCTTACATCGCCTTGCTGGAAACTCCGAATGGTTTTTAAGATCAAATTTAAAATTTATTGCCGCTATTGGCTTAGCAATTGTAGCTCCATGGTGGATTAGTGCAATCGTTCTAGTTGATGCCTTGCTCCAGGCTATAAATCTCCGCGCTGAATCGAAAAATGATGTTTGGACAGCAACTTGGAACACTCTTGATGGTCGTCGTATCGAATATACTCGATACGTTTTTCTAGATATCCAAAGTTACTTACAGCTAAGACTCTTGGGTGGCGAAAAATCTTTTTTAAACAAATTCATTAAAGCAAACAATAAAATACTTTCTCGCTTTCGCAAAATCGCCATGACTAGCATGCGCAATCGAGTTTTCCTATCCATCTTCCATGTAGGTTCTTATGCGATTATTATTATCATAATGGGTCAAAGAGCACTCGAAAATCCTCAAGATCTAGCGATCCTGTACATCGCTCTTAATCTCTTTGGTTTAATGGGCGAAGCCTTAACTGGAATATCTGGATCCATCACAAGTGTGTGGGCTGATATGCAAATTCTGGCATATGTAAATCGTCTAATGGATAAAGAACCAGAAAAAACATCTGGTCGTAAAATACCAAAACAAAAACTTGTTATCGAGTTTAAAGATGTAAACTTCAAATATCGTGGCAGCAAGAATTACGCTATTAAAAACCTTAACCTCAAAATTTCCGAAGGCGAACACATTGCGATAGTTGGCGAAAACGGTGCCGGCAAATCTACTTTCCTAAGATTACTCTCTGGCTTAGACAAACCAACATCTGGAGAGATTCTTATCAATGGTTTTCCTCTAGATGATTACACTCCAGCCAAATGGCGCTCTGCTTTCCATCTAATGTTACAAGACGCCATCTTATACCAAGATTTTGTTAAAGATAATATATATTATGGAACTGATTCTAAAAAAGATGAAGATATCCCATACAAAAAGGCTTTGCATATTGCCGGTTCAGATGTAGTAATAGATTCCTTGCCAGAAAAAGACAAAACATTCCTTGGTAGCTGGGCATCTCCGCCAGGAATAATCCCTCACCAAGTCTCCGGCGGTCAAACTCAACGTATACTTATTAGTCGCACCTTATTACACGGTGGTCGCATCATCGGTTTTGATGAACCAACATCTGCAATGGACGCCAACGCTGAAATGAAATTCTTTGAACGAATGCTAAAAGCCTCTGGTTCCCGGGGTCTAATCTTTATCTCTCACCGCTTCTCAACAGTCCGCCGCGCCGAGCGCATTCTACTTTTTGAGAAAGGACAACTCACCAACGAAGGCACACACGAAGAACTCATAACACGCAAAGGCAAATACGCCGAACTCTACAACGAGCAAGCCAAGTGGTACAACTAAAAATATATCTATTTTTTACTTAAAATCAAATTCATGCGATACTTTATAAACCGAGTGATGTCACAACTGGAGTAAACAATGAATACAACGTATCAAAAGCCAGCACCACAATCCAAAAAACGTGTATTCAATCCACGGATAGAAATATTTTCGCCCTTTCACGCCCCTTTCAAAGAGGGTGACCAAACCATTGCAACAGATATCGCAAACAATGCAGCCGCCTGCTGTGCCTGCACAGCATGTACTGCCTGTCGCTAATCATGTTCTCCTACTAATCCGTGACCAACATCGCGGTTTTTTTATTAAAATAGTAAAAAAAATCGAAGCTAAGTGTGCTTCGATTTTACATTTAACTTTTATATACTATTTCGCCCTCTCCACGTATTCTCCAGTATCAGTATTCACAATCACCTCAGCACCCTGATTTAAAAAGATAGGAACTTGCACATAAAAACCAGTATCAGTTTTTGCTTCCTTTGTAACATTTCCACTTGCAGTATCACCCTTAACCGCTGGAGCAGTTTCAACAATTGTAAACTTCATTTTTTTAGGTACCTGAATCGCGATTGGATTTCCCTCATGCATCGAAAGAATAACTTCCAACCCTTCTTTCATATACTTTACATCATCACCTAAATCCTCATCAGACATGCTTACCTGCTCGTAATCTTTATTGTCCATGAAAACAAAACCCGTATTATCATGATACAAAAAAGACATATTTCGATATTCGATCTCTGCGTATGTTAACGTTTCCGATGTCTTAAAAGTTTGCTCTAACGTTTTACCAGTTTTAACATTTTTAATACGCGTACGTACAAAAGCAGCGCCTTTGCCAGGGTTAACATGCTGAAAACTAATAACAACCCATGGAGCTCCATCTTTCATTATCACTGCACCTTTTTTAATATCACTTGGACTACCCATAGTACTTCTTTCAAGTTTATAATTAATATTTCAAAATGAATATGCATGATGCATTATTCATTAATATAAGCGTAATATGACGGATCTTAATACTTTCGTCAAGTCTAGCCCAACCTACTATTCAAGTACGTCTTTATATAAAATGACTGCTTTTGCGTATCCTTTCGTATTAAACTTCTTATTTGTAGGTTCGTAAGATCCAAAAAGCTTATCTAAATAAAAAACAATAATTCCATAATTCACATTCATCCTACCTTCGTCATCTACATATAAATGATGAATCACATGCTTATCCCTAATATCAAGATACCATTTTTTTGTATACTTATTCTTTGCCATCCAAAATCCACTCAAATGCATCGAGTGATGCAAATAATTATGCACTAATAGCGCCCAAGCAATATTTGTTGAAGCAAAAGTAAAAATAATATACCACGGTACCCCAACTAAAAATCCAGCAATTATCCAAAGCAATCCATAAGTACCTAGTGTTACAATCCATTCTGGCCCAATCCCAAAAAAAGTAAAACGATCTGTAGATGCCGATAAATAATCTTTGTGCAATTGCGGCATCTTAGGACCATACAACTTCATATGATGAATCATATGCGACTGACCCAATAATTTACTTTTATGCGAATGTAAAATCACATGTAACCAGTAGCCCGAAAGCTCAGCCAAAGGGATAGCAACAATAATCGTCGCAATAATCCAAAATATTTTTTCCTGCATATACAAACAGTATACCGCCTAGACACTATTGAGCCAACATAGTTATACTTCTAGCAACTTCCGCGAGTATCGTATAGTGGCTATTATGGATGCTTCCCAAGCATCAGAGACGAGTTCGATTCTCGTTACCCGCTCCAAAAAGACTCCTTCATTGGAGTCTTTTAAATTAAAACTTTACACCTCTTGCTCTACGTCCTAAGATAAAACATATTAATTGTTTAAGCAGCCCCAACATGAAAAAGCTAATCCTAGCCCCCATTTTCTTCGCAATGATGTTCCTCTTTGCATCATATGCCCATGCCGACGTTACAGATTGTAAAAACGGTTACACCTTCTCAGCCCGCAGTGGCATAGGTTGTAGGCAAACAAACTGTAACGATATTCCCGAAGCTCATTACAGCTATACCGGCGGATGTGTTTGCGGTACATCTGGAAGCATCCACGAAAAAGCTACCGACCCAAACAAAGAATGCTCTTACGGATCTGATCACACCGCATGCCCTAGCTGCGTCTACGCCTGCATCCATCACGAAGAGCAGTGCTCCAATGAAATTACAGAATCAAACCCAGTACCCGAGCTCAACAATCCACCACCAACAGAAATCGAACTCATTCCGACCGAACAATTAAACCCTCCCCCACCTCAGGTAACAAATCCATCTGTCCAACCAACACCCATAAATACAGCAGGCATAGGCAGTATCCCTCAACCCACAGCCACAGCCAACCAAGGCATGACCTGTCAAAAATATTGCGGAAGATTGACTCGCGGTGGCGCCTTTGACGACGTGCTTATAGCCGAAGGAACATATCCTGTTTGCAAGTGCACCATCGATAACAAAGACGATAACAACCGACTCACAGAAACCATCACAATAAACGGCGACACTCGCACAACCTACACCTACGATCCAACCACTGGCGCACTTATCAAAAAAAATACTATCTCAATGATGGCAGAAAAAAAGCGCATCCGCGAAATGTTAGGTTTTAAATACGACGAAAATCAAATCGATCAAATGTTAAGTGATGAAGTCATCAATAAATGGTTCGTGAGTAGAATGAGCAACATCGAAACAACAGGTAACATGTTGAATCCTCAATTCTGGTGGCAACACATGGTTGCACTTTGGGATCACGGCTACGGCAATAGCACAGAATTTGTAGACACTTACAACTTTGGCCGTTGTGGAGATTCTATGATGTGGTTAGAGCAAAACTTAGCCAACGATCTTAAACTAAACGGTAAACACGACAAACGCAGCGAAGCCATGCTCTCAATCACCGGCGAAAAATACGGCAATCTATTAAACCACACTGCGCTTATCATCCGCCCAGCCGGTTATTCAAATATTGCCTGGGGCGATATGGTTCAAGAATTAATGGATAAAACGCGACAAGGAGGATTATCAAAACGCGACATCCAAGGAATCGATCCTAACCTATTAGACGCAAAAGTCTTAGATCCATATTTTAAAAAAACAATGACCGTTCGCGAATTTATCAAAGGATGGTCTGTAATAAAAATCAGCTAATATGAAAAAATTACTTATCATCCTAGGCATCCTCCTTACAATCTTACTAATCATCATCAGCTTATTCATCCTCCTTCGCTGGGATGGAGGTTATTCCGACGAACGAGCCCTTACAGAAGATTTCAGCGCAGAAATCCAAACAGGCGCTATTATGGGATCACTTTCCTACCCCAGTGAATTCCTACCTCAACTCGAAACCTGCGCAATAAACATCCAAACAAACGAATCTTACTGCACATACCAAATGATTCAAGGTCCCAACTTTACTTATGGCTATGGATATCAAATCGAAGCTCCACCAGGCTCCTACCAAGTCTACTCAAAAATTAACGACGAATACGAACCATACAAAGCATATTACTCAAAATTCATAACTTGTGGTGGTGAATACACCTGCACCGATCACACACCAATCACAATCCAAGTGATCGCCGGAGATACAATCCGAAACATAGACACTGGCGACTGGTACGCAAACAACTAAAAAAATAAACTCCTTCGGGAGTTTTTTGACATTAATATTTTCACAAAGTATTCTTAAAGCAACACAAAGAGGTCAAAATGAAAGTCGATAACCTAATCAAATCAACGCTGTATCATAATCGAATACTCATCTTCCAAATTACGCCCTTTCTCATTAAGTTCACAATAACACTCGCACTTTTCAGTGGAATTAGCACCTACGCCTACCATAATCACCCTCTTAATAATACTAAATGCCTCGCAATTTTTGTCATCATTATGACATGGGCAGGATATCTCCTCGCTTCAATATTCCATTCCAGAACCAATGAAGAAATCGTAAAATATAATGAAAAAAAGCGCCGCATCAAAAACTCCTGATCCCTTATGGGATCTTTTTTTATAGCTAGAGGCTAGTAACTAGAAGCTCGAGATTAAAGTCTTTCACTCGCCGAAAAAGGAATAACATCATTGATAGATTTTGCTCCGCAGATCAACATCACTAACCGATCCACCCCAAAAGCAATCCCCGCCGCATTTCCCATCTTTGGTAATGCAGATAATAACTGTTCATCTATCGGCCAAACCTCTTTACCTAGCTTTCGACGCAGCTCCTGCTCTTCCTCAAATCTTTTTCGCTGTTCCAGCGGATCCGAAAGTTCCGCAAAACCATTCGCTAGCTCCAATCCACCCGCATAAAACTCAACTCTATCCGCAAAGCGATCATCATCAGCCGATCTTCGAGCGAGCGCTGCCATGCTGGCAGGATATCGATACAAAAAAGTAGGCTCCCCTGCCTCTATCTTAGGTTCTATCACCGACAAAAATATTTTAAAGTAAATATCATCCCAATCATCCTCAACAACTACAGTCTGCCCAAACTTCTCAGACGCTAACTCAGCAATCGCTTCCCGATCCTCAAGAAGCGGAACCAATTCAACTCCCGCATATTCTCTCCAAGCTTCTTCAACCGTCAAACGTCTAATCGGATTATTATGCATTATACATTGTGCATTATTCATTTGAGATATCACATATCGCACAAGCGCCTCAGTGTCATCCATAAGCTTTGTAAGTGACGAGTCACGTCGATACCACTCTAACATTAAAAACTCCGGATCATGCGATCCATCCCAAGGTTCTGCATTTCTAAAACACGGACCCAAGTCATAAATCTTATCCATCCCAGCTCCCAAAAGTTTCTTCATCGCATACTCCGGCGAAGTAACCAAGGCCACTCTTCTAGTTCGTAATTCGTTGTTCGTTGTTCGTTGTTCGTTGTTCGTTATCTGATATTCGACATCAGTCCAAAAAGGCTTAAGATACGGCTCTTGCCCCGGGAGTTTAACTAACCGCGGAGTGTGCATCTCTAAAAATCCTTGATCATCAAACCAAGCTCTAATCGCTTTTATCACCTGTGATCGAATCTTCAAATTCTCAATATTCATAACCCATAACTTTTAACATATATCACCCATCCAAACAATAGAAATTGTAAGCCCCTCTCTCGTTTACGGGAGAGGGATGGGGTGAGGGTCGGGAGAGGGGTTTGGGGTGAGGGTCGGGAGAGGGGTTTGGGGTGAGGGTCAAAAAAATCACCACAGTAACACTGCGGTGATTTTTTAAGCATGGTTTTAATAATTAGATTATGCGGCTATATCAGGTTCTTCTACAACCATATCTTCAGCCGTTAACTCTTGTGGTTTATTTAATTGAGAACCCGCCTCTGGCATTTGTGTTAAAGTTGGAAACTCACTTTCAGACACAGCTTCAAATCGAGGTAATTTACCCTTTTCTTGAACCAATGTCGGCAACTCATCTTGCGTTTCGACTAAATTATCCGAAGAAATCTCTTTCATCTCAGCCATACCTGACTGTAGTTCTCCATAGTCAATCGCCTTCTGATCAACGATAGGATTCTGCTCAGCTGTTTGACGAAGCGTTACAGATTCATCTGAAGTACCTTCATGTGTTGAACCCTTCACTTCTTCGCCACCAGGAAGTGCATTCAAATATTCAACACCTCCAATATCTACAAGATCTGTTTCTGATAGTTTTTGCGAAGGAGCTGGAATATTTATTTGCTCTCTTATACCTTCAACCTTAGCAGCATCTTCACGAAACAACTGCTTCACATCAACCGGAGGTTCATCCTCATATGCTCGTGGCACTGGCATCTCAATCTTCGCCTTCTCAACCAGTTTTGGAGCCTCTTGCGGAGCTGGATTGCCCATTTGTTCGGCTGGATTAGCCATATTTTTGTGTTTGTTTAGTTAATTATTCACCAATGTATACAAAATTCAGACAATAAAAATACGAAGGATCACTTCTTCGTTGATTACTTTTATTTTAACAGTCTCATCACAAGACTTATTTGTCTCTTTTTTTGCATATATTTGTGTTTGTTTAGCCTTAATTTTGAGGCTAATATACTAAGTATAGCAGAAAAATGCCCTTTTGTCAATACAAAAAACAAAAAAAACCGGTGCTAACTCTTGCTAATTACTACTATTGATTCTCGTATTGCTCCACTTCTGGAGTAATCACAACTAACTCTACACCAGCATTTTCTAACAATTTCCTCGAGTCACTTGCCGCATGATATTGTTTCTCACAAACAACTCGTTTAATACCCGCATTCACAATTGCCTTGGCACATGTAAAGCATGGTTCAAATTTTCCATAACAAGTAGCTCCGTCAATAGCAATACCATAACGAGCTGCATTACAAATTACATTGATCTCCCCATGCGAAGTACGCATACAATGCTGGGTAACGCTATCATCCTCATGAACAATCTTTTTCATCTGGTGCCCTACTTCATCACAATGAGGTATACCCGATGGAGATCCAACATAACCAGTTGCCAAGATCCGCTTATCGCGCACAAGAACAACACCAATTCGCCCACGATCACACGTGCCACGACTTCCTACCAACCGCGCAATTTGTAAAAAATACTCATCCCAAGTGGGTCGCACATATTTTTGATCTTCACTCATATACTAACTATATAATCACAGATGCTCTTCAACGACAATATAAAATTACACATTATAAAACCCCCTTTGATAAAGGGGGATGCCTGAGCTTGCCGAAGGTAGGGGGAATTTTACTAAATTAAAAAATCGGCCGAAGCCGATCTTTATTATTTTACAAGATATGGAAGTAACGACATAAATCTTGCGCGCTTTACAGCTGCTGACAACTTTCGTTGATGCCATACGCACACACCGCTACGCTTACGAGCTACGATTCTTCCAAAGGAAGAAAGGTAACGACGAAGCAAATCTGTATCTTTGTAGTTTATTTCCGTAGTGTTCTCCTTACAGAACGGACAAATTGTCTGATATTTCATAATTCTTATTATTCACTGTGCACTATGCACTGTTCACTGTTTTAGAATGGTATATCTTCTACACGGATTTCTTGATCTCCTACACCCTGATCAACTGCTGGCGCAGCATCTAAACTAGGACTATCACTAGTTAGCGCTTGTACCGGAGCTGGAGTAGCGCCACCTGCTGGTGCACGATCAAGCATGATCATATTATCCGCGATTATTTCTGTCCTCTGGCGCTTTTGACCATCTGGCGTTTCCCAATCTCTAGTCTGCAATCTTCCTTCTACAAAAACTTTTCTACCTTTACCAAGATATTGTGAACATATCTCAGCCAACTTTCCCCAAGCAACAATTGAATGATACTCAGTTCGTTCTTGCTTCTGACCAGCTGCATCCTGCCATTGTGAAGATGTGGCTACTGAAAAATTAGTTACGCTCTGACCATTAGTTGTATTACGCAATTCAGGATCTCTTGTAAGGTTTCCTATAATCTGCGCACGATTTAAGCTCATGGACATATAATAATTCTTTTAATACTTAAGCTTTAACTTTGTACTTTATACGATAATGTTATTTTGCCTCTTCTGTAAGAGCTGCGTCAATCTTTTTATCAAGCTCATCAGCACTTAACTCTGGCAATACATCTTCTTTAGCTTCTTCAGCTTTAGGTTCCTCTTCTTTAGCTTCTTCAGTTTTAGACTCTTCTACCTTTTCTTCAACTGGAGCAGCTTCTTCAACTTTAGGTTCCTCTGCTTTAACTTCTTCAGCTTTAGGCTCTTCTACCTTAGACTCTTCTGCTTTTGCCTCAGCACCACCTTCAGTCTTTTCTTCTTTATCAGATTTATCAAGATCCTGAGCTGCCTGAACATCACCTGATACATCCTCTGTAGGTTTCTTGATCATCTTTTTACGTTTACGATCATCTTTTGATCCTTCAACAACAATCTCTTGAAACTGGACCAAACTGAAAGTATCACCGCCTGCCTCATTGGCAAGTAAAATTAAATGACGAACAACGCGTTCATGAATACGCAATGCTTCATTAATCTTTGCAACAATTTCTGGCTCGGCATCAAAATAAACCAAGACATAGTAACCGTGGCGGATCTTTTTAACTATATAGGCAAATTTGAATTTACCCAGTCGGCGGCTTTCCTTTGTAGCTCCACCATATTTTTGGACTAGTGCCAAAATATCTGTTTCCGTTTGTGCAACTTCCTCATCTGTAAGAGTTGCTGGAATAATATAGAGAAGTTCGTATGTTCTCATATACTTCTTTTACACGTCCGAGATAAGATCCGGGTGAATCATTACATCGGAAGCCTTATTAAGTAAGGCCGTGGCCGGTAAAAGCGTTTAATTTGTAATGGGCTTAGACTACACAAATATAATAATCCTGTCAATAAGAAGCCCCCTTTGATGAAAGGGGGAAGAATCCCGCAGTATTGCGGGAGTAGGGGGAATTCTGCAATAAAAAAACCCGCTAAAGTTAGCGGGGTTTGAGTCTTAATGAGTAGATCCCTTGTCTTCATCCGGATCAGTTCCCAAATCAAACTGAGGAACCTTCGGGGAGGCGAAAGAATCATGCTCCGGCGGGAAAGGAACTATCCGCTTTCTGTCGATCACGGCTCCCAATCCTTGCATGGTCTGCTTACGCATGTCCGTGCTAGGCACAGGCATTGCCGGTGGGCTCATGGTTTGAGTCACAGAGGTCATAACACGAGGCTCTTGCTCCCTGCGGAGCTTACAAACCTCATCAGCCACGTGACATACCAAGATGTCGCTCCAAGTCGTCTTTAGCTTCGGCGGAAGCCGATAACCATTTGCACTCACGAGAGGCAGGTGAAGGAATCCGTTCAAGGCACTCAGTGCTTCGTCAGATCCAACTACCCACTCAGCATCAGCTGCTGAATCAGGCTTGTTATGCACGGCTAGTACGCCCTGCTGAATCAGATGCATGAGCCTATGAGTAGGCAACACTACAAGCTCTGTCGCTTCCAGTGCCAAGAGCCCCTTGCCATCATTATGCCGAACAGCCTCTTGCAGGCGCTCTTTTTCCAGCGTTACAACCTTCAGCTCTGCCCGAGCATCATCAACAATCCGACCCATCCGAATCTTCTCAGCTTCAGATGTAGTAGCTGAATAAATCATTGTCGCAATCGTCTGACGATCCGGCTCACCCTCCATTGCCTGCCTAAGCGAAGCATTGTGCTCCCGAAGATCATCATTCTGATCGCGAAGATTCAAGACCTGCTCTTGTAAGTCACCACCAGCGAGTTTCTTGGATTGAATCTCACCGACCTTAAGCGCCAATTGATGCGCTTGATCCTCAGGCTCTAGTTTACTGAGTGCCTTCAGATCCATCTTCACAGCTCTGCCGATCCCCAAAATCAAGCTATCGTGGATCTCTTGAAGCTTTGCGTTAGTAGCACGCAACTGAGCAATTTGCTCAAGAGCTTCGTCGTTATCACTCGCAAGCTGATTGCTCAACTTATCGAGTGTGAGATTCATTTGTACTACAGGCGCCAAATTGTCTCTACGACCTTCGGCAGCAGTAGTAAGCGCACGGAGTAAATTCTCCGGATCCGTATTTTTCGGATCGTTCGCAGTCAGCACTGAAAGTGCCGAAGAACGCGCTTTGTGTTCAGCGATTGCCGTCTCGTGCACCCTGTTGTTCAAGGCATCGATCCTACCAGCAATCTCAACCGCTTTTTTCATCTCACCGTTTGCCAACAACGTCATATGACGCTTATCGAGTGCTGCGACAACAGTATTCGCAAGCTCAATCGATTGACTCAATTTTTCGATGTCCTCTGTACGGACACGTTGCTCAGCAGTCCACAACAACTCTAGTTGTAGGCCAAGCGAAGTGTAGATATTTTTTACAGCGGTAAGCTCTTTTGCAAGCCGACCGGACCGTCCTTGTTCTTCCACGAGCTGCGTGGCTTGTATTTCATTTTGAACAACAAGCTTATCGCGCTTGTTACCAAGTACCGCGATTTGCTCATTCAAACTATCCTGCTCTGCCGTAAGCCCAGTGACACATTTTTCGTGTTGCTGTTTGTTGCCACTAATCTGCATCGAAAGCTCAGTCTTCTCATTGGTTACTTCCTGCAACTTACGCTGCACTTTCGTAACCTCTAGCAACACGCTCTCGTGCTCGGCCTGTGTTGGCCCAGCTTTACGTTTTGCAAGTTCATCATCAACGCGAGTATCTCTCTCTGCATCAGCAATGTTCAATCGCCCCTGCAAAGTACGATTCTTACGTCGAGCTCTCACAGCGTCTACCAAAACCAATCCGAAAGCAACGAAGAAGAATCCAGCTAAACCGTGTGCCGACCTACTCGTAGCAGTGAGCGAAGCAAGCTTCTCACCCTGCTGCGTATTCGTCGTCACAAATTTCGTATTCTCGTCGATCAAACTCGCAACCTCGGCTCGCGCCTGCGCAAGCTGTTGCTTCTCCTTAGAAACACTCGACGGTTGGATTACGATTCCAGCAAATTGCTTTTGACAATCGACAAGAATTTTCTTTGTATCATCAGTAGGATTCGGCACATTCGAAAGAGCTTTGCACGTGGCAACGCTCAATTTCTGAATCTGCTCGCTCTTGGAAAGCTGAGGAATTTTTGGAATAAGAATCTGGTTTGTTACCGGATAGTAATTCACCAATTGCTCAGCGCACATTTCGCGCTCAGTAAGAGTCTGATCAGACCACGGCTTGGAATCGGGTACGCAATTGCTGTGTACCGGACGCACGCCGCGTTTACCTTCCATGAGCCTATCATTCGCTGCTTTGATAGAACGCAACTGCTGCTGAATTGGCAACGGTTTGCCATCTTCACCAAGCTGCGGAAAGCTCTTAGCCATCAAATACAAACTACATTCTTTACGCGATTCTCGCGTAATCTGCAGATATCGAACATCATCAATTGTTACATTCCCAACATGAGGAAAACAATCCATAGCATTCATAGCCAAAGCGTTCTTTGGCACGAATAGCAACAAAAGTGAAAAAATAACTGAAATTGTGATTTGAAGGCTCGACATACGAAGACCCAAAAATGCTCTGTATAGGCTCGACATGGTCAGTCCTTTCTGCGGTGAAACACAACGCTAGGTTGTGCGATTTTTCAATGTCCTACACTCATTTTACATGATGTGTATTTAATAGCCCACCATATTTCTAGATTCCTGTCAACCCAGCACCTTTTTAACTCATTCAAATCCATAAAACATACCCCTTCTCCCGTTTACGGGAGAGGGGGTTGGGGGTGAGGGACAAAAAAACCCGCCGAATACTCGACGGGGTAAGTCTTAAGACACGTTACTACGTGACTTATCATCTTTTTTAACTGGCGGTGGGCAAATCGCAGCTCTAGGTCGAACAGTAGAACCTTCTGTTGTAGGTAGTGCACTATTACGATCTACTGGCACGCCTGTTGGCGGCGGTACCATTGTCATCATACTCACAGGCTCTTCAAAAATTGTATCCGGACCCCGAAAAGTATCATGCATTGTGTGGTACAACCTTGGTAAGCCGTGCCCTGCAATATTTTGCAAAGTCTTTGGCATAACAAATCCATAAATACTCACGAGTGGAATATTTGCCACATCATGCAGCGCATAAAGATCTTCCATCCCTCCAATCGGAAGTTCCATGCCTTCACCAGCACGAATATATTCGGCCATGGCGTAAAACACCGAACTCGCCAATCGCAACAACTCTTCTTGAGGCAACTGCGACAGCACTTCACGGGCAGGCAATCGATCTTCTTCACCAAGACCAAGTGCCGCGCTAACCTTTTCAGCTTGATTTGGATCGGGAGCAAGCCCCGAATCCGTCTTGCGCTCTTCCTGCCAAAACGGAATACCTTCCGTCTTAGACTCAGCGTCAAAACGACTTTCCAACTCAGCATTTGCTTTCGCTAGTAAACTTATCTGATTTTCATTCAGAGCTATTGTTCGATCTCGATCACCCAGGAAACCACTAACACGACTTAGCTCTTCAGCAGCATCCTGCCTCGCTCTTTCAGCAGCTAAAGCTCTTTGCTCTGCTTGTTGGGAAGCGAGCTGATAACCCAATAACTTAGTCTGAAGACTATCTCCATGAATAATTTTTACCATACCATCATTTTCAACACGAAGTGCATTAGCAACCTGTTGTGCTGAACCAAGCTCAGCATTCTTTTCACGTAATTCTTCTTCAAGATGCGCAATACGCTTTGCATTCTTCTCGCGACCCACCTCATGTGTGTCACGATCAATTTCAGCATCACGCAATCGCCTAGCATCCTTTGCATTATCTGCATTAAGAACCTGCAATGCTGTTTCAAGCGAAAGATATGTCTGCTCCGTATTTGAGCTTTTAGTAACCTCTAACCCTGGCAACAACTTTCGCCTAATCAACTGTGCGAGTTTAAGCCATTCACCTCTGTAGTGAATAACCTGTTCCTCAAGAATTTGATCCTGCTGAATATCAGCCGCTTCACTCAGAGTCGGCATCTCTTCTCTTGGAGAATCACTGTCCGACAAATCCGGATCCCGTTCAAGCGGAAAATGCGCTACTTCGTCAGGGCCCTCACCGGGCAGTGGTCGTGTTGAATCTGACGCCCTTCTTCTCATCTCATCAGGATCATAGAAGGGAGTGCATTCCTCAGGCCCACGATTCCAAGCATCAGGCTTCTGCCTATCATCTGCACCAAGTGCATCACCTATGCTCTGTGGTATTTCATGTTGTTCCGGTGAATCCTTAGGAAGCACCATGCTATACCCAGACCCAGATCCTTTTGAGATCCCCTGAGTTGCCACATCGGGCTCTTGTTCATCCTCAGCTTTAATCGCCGATTCATCCGCTTTAATCCCCAGCGAAAGGGTTTGCTTCATCGAAAAAGCACCCGAAACTCCCATCAACTTTTCCACGTGACCATTCAAGAAATCGATTCTTTTTTCCGACTCCTCAACTGAAGCTTCCAAAGTAGCAACCTGCAACTGAGATCCATCAAGATCCTGATTTAGCTCAGTAACCTTTTCTTCCAGTTCAACCTTCTCACGATTCGCATCACGAGCCTTAATGTGACTCTCATCAGCTTCTGCCTTAGCTTTCGCAAGCTCTTCTTTCAAAGCTTTTTGATCTGGCTCTAGTTCAGCATTACGTTTACCCAATGCCAAAATCTCACCATTCAACTCAGCTACTTGCTTGCGTGCATCATTAAGATCTTCAGTTACGTCAGCAATCTGCTGATCTTTTTGACCAGACTCTTGCCTAAGCTCACGAATTTCTGCTGTTTGATTATCAATGACCTGGAGCTGTTCAGCATCCTTAGACTGCGGCTTAATCGAATCTACGCTCGCAATAGGAACCGGAATAATCGAGACTCTATAGTCCTCAATCTGAGTACTAAGTTCTTCGACTCTTTCACGAAGTTTTTTATTGTCCTCAATAAGCTGATTATTTTCTTTTTGCTGTTTGTTTAAAAGATTTTGCCAGGCCAATTTCAGCTCTTCTTCAACTCTAGCTTTATGAGCCTTAAGATGCACTTCGTATTCAGTAATCACTTCTTTACGAAGTATAACTTTCCAGTCATTTCGCTCTTTCATGAGAGCAACATACTTAGTATCTACAACTTTTTTATCACGCCTTATTTTAAGAGCAACGATTGTTGACGATGCACCAAAAATGGCAAGGCCAAATAGTACAATAAACAAAGGCATTACAAATCCGCCTTTGTTAGCAAGCGGTGCAATAGTTGCAAGTTTCGCTTCCAATGCGATATTTGTAGCTCGCAATTCTTGCAATTTCTCATTATCAATCGGGCTTGAAGGCCCTTTTGGATTTCGAGGCACAAATGTGCCCGAAGCAAAAATCATTGCAGGAAATTCTTTTTTACAATTTTCTACAGCCTTCTCAGCTTCATTATCTCTAACGTTCAACTTTTGCAGTTGTTCGCAAGCAACGCTAGCTACAGCCAAATTATGCTCGGCAATAGTAAGGTACCGTTTTACCGGCACAACAATTCGAGCAGCACTATCCGATGCTGGTGCAGAAAAGTAATTCATAAGCCCATCAGGACAAATTTGCATTTCCTCAGCATCAGCATACCTAGAAGGCTTGCCGGGGCGCACACAGCCGCGCATTACAGTAAAACGCCGCTTAACACCATTCTCTACTCGAGTCTGATTAGCAGCAAACAAAGAACGCAACTGCTGTTGCATTGGCAAAATCTTGCCAGCATCATCTTTTTGCGGATACATCCGCGGCAAAACGCGCAAATCACAATCTGGATTGTGTAGCACCTTTATGTGATCATTCGATCTCTCCAGCTCTTTCACGCACCACGAAGGACTTGCCTTAGCAGTACCCGAAGTAAAAAGAATTATGCTTACGAGAAGCGCTCCAACAATTCCAAGCGCTAAACGGCAAACCCGAACACCACATAGTGAATTTTTGCGTCTTGTCATGGCCAACCTCCTAGCGCCATGTTAATTGTCAACGTTCGCGCCCATACTTTACCGTATAGAACGCATTTAGCCCACCATAAACAGACCAGTCTGTCAACTACCAAAAACTCACTTTTCTGCTAAAATGACACTATATTATTCAAAACCAGCTGCACATCCGTTGACGTAGTGCGCTGAACGTTGTAAGTTGAACGATAGTTTATGAAATTCTGTATCCTCGGTTCCCACCCTGCCCTCAGCACAGCTGAGCTCTTTTCTGTATTGTCAGACATTAAAAACGAAAAGCTGTCAGGTAAAATGCTAACCTTCGATTCCAAATCGTGGGATGGAGATTTATTAATGGACAAACTCGGTGGCACAGTCAAACTCGGTGATATCATTCATAAAGGGCCTATTGCTAAACTCACCCCTAAACTTATAGCTGATCTCCTAGCTCCAACCGAAGCAAACAAAGAAGGTAATCGTTCACTCGATTTTGGCCTTACTGTCTACGGATCCAAATCAGCTCAACAAAAACTATTCCGCCTTCCTATACAACTAAAAAAAGACCTTAAATCACGTGGCTACTCCGTTCGTTGGGTAACCGGTAAAAGTGGAGAACCCCTTTCCCCCGCAGCCGTTGCCAAATGCAAACTCACTAAAGACAAAAACGCCGATCTTTGTATCATGATCGAAAATGACACTGTTTTTATAGGTAAAACTACAAATGTTCAAAATGCAGACTCTTGGAGTATTCGTGATTTTGATCGCCCTTGGCGTGATAGTAAAAACGGAATGCTCCCACCAAAACTAGCTCGCATGATGGTAAATCTTACCCAAACTCCAAAAGATGGAGTATTACTCGATCCTTTCTGCGGATCTGGCACCATCCTAATGGAAGCCGCCCTCGCCACAGACGCTAAACAAATAATCGGTAGTGATATCGAAGAAAAACAAATCGACTATACAAATAGAAATAATGATTGGCTCATGCGCGAAAAAATAATCTCTTCCAGTGATTACAAACATTTCCGTGCTTTCAAAGCAGACATTATCGACATCCAAAAATTCCTTTCACCAAAAAGCGTAGATGTTGTAGTTACCGAGGGTTACCTTGGCCCACCACTACACGGTACAGAATCTCAAAAAGTTTTAGATAGAAACGCCTCACAAATCCACGAACTTTGGATCGAAACTTTGCAGACGCTGAAACCTATTCTAAAGCCAAATGCCAAACTCGTTATCATTACTCCAGAGTATAAAAACGATAATGGGCATGCTATGGTTGAACTAGACAATTTATACAAAAAACTCGGATATAAAAAGAAAATTCCAAACTTAAGCATATTTGATGCAAGTCAAGCCTTATCTTATCACCGAGAAAATCAGTTTGTTAAGCGGAATATCTCCATTCTCGAACTTAACTAAGACTTGACAAAACTGCGAAATATGCCTAAGTTAGACTGTTCTTTCTTGGTTCTTTTGACAAACAAACAACCCAACGGAGGTCATCATGGAATCAAAACAAAGGCCCCCAAGTAAGCGCAACGATTCACCTAGAGCTCCAATCGAGCTAGAGCAAATACGACGCATTAATGAGTATCTAAAACTATTCGGTGAACCAAAACCCGAAAGACTCGATTTCAAAGCTGGCTCAACTATTATCAATGAAGGCCAACCAGTTCATGGCAAGCCTGCAATCCTCGTCATTCAAGGCAGACTCCAACAGAGTAAAAGTCTTGTCGTCGAAGGTCACGGCGTAACCGAGCAAGTTCTCTCAATCATTCGTGAGGGAGAAGTTGGCAATATTCAAGCCATTATTCCTGAACATTCAAGCCAGCCATCCTTTTGCACATTACGTGCCCTCGAAGATGGATTTGGATACGTTATCTACCCTGAGAACATCTCAAACCTAAATAGCCTTGGCATTATTGTTTATAGCTTGCTTCGTCAAAATTCTGTTCAATGGGAAGTATTTGCTGGTACAAGCAACGCTTACTCTACCTTCGCTCTTCTGCTAACAAATCTTAAAAAAGATTTTCCCAGGCTTCCAACAAGCCCTATCGAATTCTTGCGACTCTTTCAGAAAGCGGCCCGCGAGCGTAACGAACTACGCAAGCAGGCAACGCAACGTGACGAGCGAGAAAAGCGACAAGCAGAAACAAACCGTGAACTAAACGACCGCATTGCCGAACTCGAGCATGAGCTAGAGGCTACGCGTAAACAGCTCACTGGTGCTCAAAATTCCCAAGCCAGACAGCAACCAAGCGAGCTCTCTCAACAAGTAATCCAGCTGCATACTGCAAATACTGCAATGCAACGGGATCTTAATCAGGAGGCAAGAGCGCGAAAAGCACTCGAGCTACGAATCGCAGAGCTAACTAAGCAACTTGCCACACAAAGCTCCGCTGCTTCACATGCTCGATTCCCTTCAGCCAACCTTCTGCTCGAGAGCTCTCAACTTGCAGAGCTCGAAGCCGAAGCTAAATGGCACGAAGATGAGAAAATCAAATTCCACACGGCAGCAAATCACTTTGAACTCATGCTAAGTTATATGCAACTTGGCGTAGAGGAACTTGGGCGCATTAATCCTGGCCTTACAATGAACGAACGTGCCATGATGTTCTTCACCGGCCAACATCCTGACGATACAAGTGAAGTTGCTCCCTCAGGGCAACCCAAGCCAACGCGTGATAGCACCGATTTCCAAACTGTTCACTATGGATCCGAAGATCCTGTAGTAGCCGGTGCCCGAGCAAGGGCTCATCAGCAAACTGCAGTTATCGGACCAAGTGAACACGCACCTCAGCGAGCTCCACGCCCCGACCCACAACCCGCAGCTACTCATGACGTTGAGCGTTTCCCAACAATGGATGAAACGCCTCTCGCCAAACGTGGCCCCGACGGAATGCCAAGCAGCAAGCTCGCAAGTCGTAAAAAAACCGACCGTGAGATTACAGCTGTCGAAGCACCCGAGGCTATCAGACAACAGCGAGGCGGCCGTCGCTCTGGTGAGCATCACGCTCCACCACAAAATAACCCACTTAGCGTCGATGATGTAGACGCAATCTTGCACGAATTCGTCACCATAGACGATCAACCTGCCACTCCTCGTATAAGCGCTCCCCCGTCATCCACTAGAGTTAGCGCTCCTTACCCTGGTGGTCCAGAAGAATACAGTTGGTCTGACGAAGAAGAGCCTAGCAGTTCACAAACCAGGCCATTCCTTCCCGATAGTGACCATCCAGCACCAGGCATCGAGGTTAGCATCCCGCCCGAGCCGCCAACCCCAAGGTTAAGCGAGCCAGCGAGGATGAAAACTCCGATTGATGGTGTGCGTAGGACTGAACGCATTTGCCACGACGGCAAAATCAGCCAACGCCACATGCACCCGGTTGATCATGGACCCGGAGGCTTCACTGAGAGGGAAGAAGATAGCGATATCACGCCAATCTCTCCCCTTTTCGACTCCGAAAAGCCTCCCAGCTTGCGACCACCCAGTCAAAACCAAACACGTGACTGGGAAGACAACCCCGTCCTCGCTCGTCCTGGACAAATGCCTATCGAGGAACGAGAAACTCCAACTCGTCGCGAAGGTTCGAGCTCAAAGCACCCAGCAGTCACCTTCCCCGACGAAGGCACTGACGTTCGACAAATTCAAGAGGATTGGCAAAATGCTCTTAGACAACCTCAACTCTCAGCTGATCCTGACGAATTCCCCATTCCTCCTTCCGCCGATATTCCTCCACCTCCAGCTGGCATCTTCGGTGAAATCGAGCCACCCTCAAGCCTAGGGGATCTAGTAGATGAAAAAGAAGCTGATCCCTCAGAACTAAGCGATGGTATCGAACTCGAAGAAGTAGTCATGACTACTCAGGTATATAGTTCACCGGGTACTGCACTCCCAATGCCAGACCCTCCTGAACCTACTAGCGATGACATTCGCGCCACCAGAGCCTACCAGTTCAAAGCACCAGGCAAACCCCCAAAGCCCGAAAGCTAAACCAAAACCCCGCAAATCTCTGCGGGGTCTTTTTTTTTAAAATTCCCCCTGTCGAGCTGAGCTCGACATCCCCTTTCATAAAGGGGGCTTAAAAAAAGAAAATATCGAGCCCAAGCTCGATACCTTCATTCGTAATTGTTAATTGGCCCGCCCCTCGAAGTCCGTAGGACGCAGTGGGGTAATTCGTAATTAAATTACGGATATATCTGTTCCCCATCCTCATCAAACAATATAATAGCCTGCACTGGGCAAGATTCTGCCGCGAGCAAGATCGTATCATCGTCAGCACCTTTAGCATCTACAATAATAGCTTTATTCTCTTCATCGAGTTGAAAAACTCCAGGCGCAACAGTGACACAAGGAGCGGCACCAATACATGCCTCACGATCAACTTCAATTTTTGCAATTTTCTTTATCATACAAACCTAGCTTAATACTAACAATAAAATTCGTCAATAAAAAAAATGGAGCAAGAATGCTCCAAAGATCTCACGACCCTATGCGGCTTTTTCAAAAACCACTTCTTCTTCAACTACCACCTCATCATCCATTTCATCTTCCCACTCCTCAACAGGCGGCTCGTCACAAGGTGGATCAACATGAACCTTTCTCACATAGAACATTTCGCGTCCACCGAGTGTTTTTCCAACCATAATCTCACCCTCATAAAACTCACCCGGTAAAATATCCGTGCAACAACGTTCACACCAATGCACCACCTCCGCCATCCTGCGATAGGATCTAAGAATCCTCATATCACAACAAGCGTCGTCTCTTTTATGAGACGGAATCGAGAAAGGATTCTCTTACCATCATAGTGGTGGGGATTTGCCTGAGCGAAATCGTGAATCTCAGTGCTCGCGACTTCGTCAGTTAAAGAATTCAGCAGAATATTGATAAATTCACTTGCATCTCCATTGCCAGGGCCCAGTGCCAACTCGAAACGAATATAGTATCTCACTTTTTCCTCAGTCATGAATTTCTCCTTTTCTACGCAACTTTCCTCATGTGAAACACATGCGGTGCCTCAGCAAAATCCAAGCCATTGTAATCTGGATTATTCCTTTTCCATTTATCCAGATGGCTTGCAGCCTCATCATCTGAATCAGCCCTAAACGGAATCATCACCGGTTCCTGTGGTGACCCATCACTTTCCATGTTATTTACGCAAAAGCAAATGAAATAACCATGCATATCCACCTCCATGGGTTTAAATGTACCTCTTGAAACCTACCAAAATATCAAAAAAAGTCAAGTACTAGACTCAACTTTTTCTACTCTGGCTATTTAATATTATTCAGATCCAAAATACTTCTCTCTATAAAACCTAATCAACTGCTCCACCTCAGGTACACATGCGGGATCCCCTGTACCAACTTTAGTCTTACGCTGAACATCCTCAAGCGTCACAGCTCCATCAAGTATAGCTTCTTCAATATCATGATCTGTAATTTTTAAGACCTTATCAATTACACGCCCAGACTCAACTTCAATTTTATCTGTCTCTCCTATTTTTCGATAATAATCATTTATCGCTGATCTAAGCGCCTTATCTCCCAAAACCGAACAGTGAATCTTCCTGACTGGCAAACCATGCAAACGCTCGGTAATGTCTTGTGGCTTTAAAACACGCGCTTCCTCAAGCGTCATCCCTTCACCTTCAGTTACCATAACACTCATCATCGAAGTTGCAGCAATAGCCGACGCACAACCAAATGTCTTCCACTTAAGATCTTTTACACGACGAGTTTTCTTATCAACTTTAATCCAAACTCGCATCACATCACCACAAGCCGGTGACCCAACCATTCCTTGGCCATCAGCTTTATAGTCACTTTCATCCTCCATAAAATTCTTAGGATGAAAAAAGTGCTCTTTAACAACATCAGAATAAAAACCACTCCCGCCATTTTTAGCAGGTGCAATATCTACTCCTTTTTTATCTTTTTTATCAGTCATATATTTTATTGTTCTCTTTCGGGATGACCACACGGGGATCATCCCTACAGAAAATTGGTCAAAATTGCTTCATATCAAGAGAAACCGGACTAATAGCTCTCAAACGTTTCACGATATCTGGCATTATCTTTATTACATAATCTACATCTTTCTGTGTAGTGGATTGCCCCAAAGTAAATCTCATAGATCCGTGCGCTGCCTCATAGCTCATTCCAAGCGCCAATATCACATGCGACGGATCAAGCGACGTTGATGCACAAGCCGAACCAGTAGAACAATAAACTCCTTTAGCATCAAGGTACAACATCGCCGCCTCACCCTCAATATCCATAAAAGATATGTTAACGTTATTCGGCAAACGACACTTAACGTCTCCATTTAACCGTGATTTTTCGATCTTAAGCAACCCCTTAGCCAACCTGTCGCGTAACTTTTCTAATCTAGCTGATTCTTTCTCTCTCTTTGCTTGCGAAATATCAAGCGCAGTCGCGAGTCCTACAATCCCAGGCACATTTTCTGTTCCTGACCTTAACCTACGTTCCTGACCTCCACCAAAAACCTGCGGGCTGACATTTATCTTGCGACGAACAAACAATAAACCAACTCCTTTTGGTCCATAAATTTTTCCGCCATTTAAAGTCAGCAAATCTACATGTAATTTCTCAACATTTAAATCAAGATATCCAGCCGCCTGACAAGCATCAGAATGAAAATAAGGATAAAAAGACTGTTGAGTTTTTCGATATTTCAAAATTGCCTTACCAATTTCCGCAATTGGTTGAATAGTCCCAATCTCATTGTTCGCATACATGATTGTAACTAAAACCGTTGTACCTTTTATAGCTTTCGCGACTTCAGCGGTAGAAACTATTCCCCTCTCACCAGGCTTTACCCGCGTCAACTCAATTTCACCTCTATACTCAAGTTTTAAAAGTGGCTCAAGCACAGCAGGATGTTCAATCATGGAAGTAATAACATGAGGCACAGCATTCTTACCTTTTGATTTCTTAATCTCCGCAATCGAGGTTTTGATAGTACCCAGTATTGCCAAATTATCCGACTCAGTACCACCAGAACAAAATATCACCTCGTCAGCGTGAGCATTCAATTGCTCCGCAATTGATTCACGAGCTTCAGTAACAGCAGCATTCGCTATTTGCCCAGGAGCATGAAGCGACGAAGCATTTCCATAGTACGTATCAAAAAATGGCATCATTGCTTTTAGCACTTGCTTATCAACTGGCGTTGTAGCCGCATGATCCATATAAACCTCCGGCGTTTGACGTTTGACGTTTGACGTTCGGCTTTTAGTTATTTTCATATCTTTGATATTTCATGTAACGTTTTCTTCTTTAATGTCTTTATCAAATCTTCATGCAATACTCCCCACAAATTTTTTGATGAACATTTTTCTGAAACCGGACAAAACGCACCATCGCAACTCATCGCAGTAATCGGCCCCTCAAGCGCAACCAATATTTCATAAATCGAAATCTCCTTAGAATCTTTTGCGAGCTTATATCCCCCACCCGGCCCTTTACGTCCAACTACTAATTTTGCTTTCTTAAGCGCTGCCGCAATCTCTTCTAAAAACTTCATAGATAAACCCATCTTATCTGCCACATCTTTAAGCGAAACAAAACTAAACGAAGCATCTGCCTCGGCTAGTATAGTCATCAAAATCATTCCTGAATGATTTTTTGCTGAAACCTTAAATAAGCTATTCATAAAAACCTAGTATATAACTAGGAATATAGCTTACAGCCCAATATATGTCAATACATGCATTTAGTACTCATTAGCTTCTACGTGATATAATACTTCATGTTATGCAAAAAATCCCACTATACGCTTTATTAGCAACGCTTTTACTAAGTGCTGGCTGCTTTGAACCAATCACCTCAGTAAACCTAGCCACTCCTCTTGGATCCTTTGGTAACAACATCGCTCAACGCCAAGGCTTTGGTGAGCTTCCAAATACTCCACAAATCACAGAATCAAATGCCGTAGTTCGTATCAATACAGATCTCCCCTCACTACAACCAGATGTAACCGTCGTCCGCTTACCTCCAAACGGTTTAAACGATACACAATTTCAAAACCTTACAACATCAATTGGTATGCCTATTGGCCTTATTGGGCAACAAGCCAACAATTTAGAGATCGCCTTCACCTGGACGAATACTAACAATGAAGTCTGGAGCTATGATTCTAACCTCCGACGACTAACCTATGCCAATGCATCCAACTCACCAAATTCAAATCTAGCAGATACTTGGCCAACAGACACAGAAATCTCTGACGCAATAGATAATTTTATGATCAATCGTGGAATGAATCCTCTATCTTATCGCAACCCAACAATTCAAAAAGATTGGAAAGAATGGAAAAGACAAATTGATGAAAATGAAACTTGTATCAATCAAACAACTATAAATACTTACGGTCATATTATTAATGCAAAATCTCTTTTAAGAGTACCTCCTCCTCCTGATGCTGCAACTTTATGTATAAGCCCTCAATTTCCATCACGCATTCCAATAACCTTTGACCTCGTAATCGATGAACGAAATATCATCAACTCTAATGGACAATCTGAAATCGGCGGCTTCCTAATCTTAAATACAAATACTTTAGACGTTGAATACGCATGGATTACTCTTTCGGCAACACCTGTTCGATCCGACTATCCCGCCATCTCAGCCGACGAAATGCGTCAAAATATGATAAATGGTGGACTTGGAGGTAGCACAAGCGGATCGATAGATATCAATGAAACTTTTTTCGCTTTTGTCCGTTTAGACACTGGTGATGAGTATAGTTACAAATATCTTGTACCAGCGCTTATCGGCAGCGGTACCAAAACTCTCTCAGGTACAAAAACTCCATACAATATAGTTGTTCCACTAACCAAATGACTCTTCCTAAAAAATTTGTAATTCTTGACCAACGAAGCCTTGGCGCAGTTGGTTGTAATTTTTTAAAAAAATGGAAGTTTGCCTTTCTACTAGCATTTATAATGCTAGCTTTTGAATACACAGCCATCTTTGGAATTCTAGCTCTTACACCACCAAATCACACCTGGCTTGGTGCAACAATATCCAATTCCAGCGACACAGCCGTCTACCTAAACTACATAAACCAAGCTGCAAGTTCACCTCTTTTACAAAACTATTATGCAGGCGCTGATCATATAGCTCGATTTGATCCTTTCTGGTCGCTTGGTGGGCTAATTGTAAAACTTGGTGCATCCCCAATCCAAGCTCACGAAATCCTCCGCATTCTCACAACTATCTTCCTAGCTTTCGCGATCTATGCCACCGCAAAAAGCGTCACAAAAACAAATAAAGATTCCCAAATTGCTTCTTGGCTTATTATTGCCGGCACCAGCACTGGTTGGCTCTACTCAGTCTACATGAGCATCACCAATTCCTGGGCAATCGATTCTTTAGTACCCTCCGATCTATCCAACGAATTCGCAATTGCACCCATCTTACTCGGCGGAGCCCACATGATTCTTTCTCCTGCGCTTCTATTACTAAACACACGCTGGATTTGGCAGATAATCACTGGCACCAAATCTAATCTAATTCTCCCCTGGGCTCTCATCGCAGCACACGTTAGCTTTCACCCCTACTACATCCCCATCTACGGCATCATCAGTCTCATTGCACTATTCTACAACTACAAATCAAAACCCTTTCTAAAATTCTTGATTCTAAACTCTGCCATGCTCCCCGGAGCTATCTACTATTTCACACTAATCTTAAAAGACTCTAAACTCCGCGAGCACCATCTAGTAACAAACACTCTACTTCTTGATCCAATCTGGATGTGGCTAATAACTTTATTACCAATAATCATCGCCTTCATCTGGATACTATGGAATAAATCAAAAATATTTTTTGATAACAATACGTGGGTTTGGGTTTGGCTGATCTCTGCAATTATTTGCATGATTCTACCTCTACCCTGGAACCGTAAATTTGCTCAGGCTCTTTTGCCAGCCCTAGTTATTCTCACTCTCCCCTTTTGGCTTTATATCTATCACAACCTAAAACCTAAAACCGACATCATCTTAAAAATTTCATTAATTGCTATCCTCAGCTTTCCCTTTCTTCATTTATTACAATCACAACTCTCCTTAGCAACTGATCCATCATGGTTTCAATATTTTTACACATCAAATCAAACTTTAAATACCTGGAACAAACTAAAAGACGCTCCCGATAATTCCCTCACAATTAGCACCAACCTTTACACTTGTCTTTGGAGTCCTGCTTATACCAATAAACAAGTCTGGATTGCGCATGCCCACGAAACCCCCAACTTTAAAAGCAGGCTTAATGATTATAATAACTGGCGCCACACAACCAGCTCTATTATCTTCAACGAATTTTTAGATAACAACCAAATTACCCATGTCATGACTCATCACGATAAACACAATCAACTTTTTGATGATTCCTGGCAATTACAATATCAAGAAAAGGATACAACTCTTTGGACAAGAAAAAATTAGACTCAAAAACTCCTTACCTGTAAAATACCTGCTATATGAGAAAAACAAATATAGCAATATTAGGAGCTGGTAACGTTGGCACAGGCCTTGCCTATCATCTTGGGAAACAAGGTCACACTGTAAACATGTACTGCATCGAACCAGATGTAGAAAAGCAGATCAACCAAAAACACTGCAACAAAAAATATCTCCGCAACGTTCGCTTACCTGACAATGTAAGAGCCGAAGCCGGAATCGACGCCTGTCTCAAAGAAGCTCGCATAGTAATTATGGCAGTTCCTTCGCACGTAGCTCTAGAAGTTGCAAAAAGCGCTAAACCTTTTATCAGAAAAGACGCCACTATGGCCTGCATTACTAAAGGTTTAGATCCAGATACACTAGAACCAATAGTTATAAGCATAAAGAAACAACTACCAAAAGCTATTCAAAAACGCACCTGCATGATCGGAGGTCCTGCTATAGCCACCGAACTCACTCACGATACCCCAACAGCTTTTGTAGTAGCATCCAAAGATGATAATGCACGCACTCACGTCGCAGATCTTCTTCGCAGTGGCCACATAAAATCCGCAGAGTCCAAAGATCTACTTGGCGTAAGCCTTGGCTCTGCACTCAAAAACCCCTATGCCATCTCCCTCGGTTTTTGTGATGGTTTAAAATATCCTACAAACTCAAAAGCATTAGTTATCACAATGGCAGTTTCCGAAATGGCTGGCATCATGCTCCGCGCCGGCGCAGATCCAAAAACAGCTCCTTCCCTTGCTGGCCTCGGCGATCTTCTAGTTACCGGGCTTTCACCTCACGGTCATAATCGTACATATGGCGAAAAACTAGTAAAAGCAAAATCCAATGACCCAGCCGAACTTAATCTAACAACCGTAGAGGGCATCAGAGCTTCGGAACTCGCTTTAAAACTAGCTCGTCGACTACGCGCCAGGACACCATTACTCGAATCAATCCATCGCGGCATCCATGCATCAAAAGATTTCCACAAACCATTCGAACACTATCTCAAAAAACTTAAACTCGATTTGATATAACGTGTCCCTATCAGGACGACCACCTCACTACGCCTTTCGGCTTCGAGTGGCAGGCATGGGGATCATCCCTGCAGAATTTGGTAAATATATAAATATCGTGTAACGATTCAATTCATTTTTAATTTATAATTTATAATTCTTGACCAACGAAGCCTTGGCGTAGTTGGTTGTAATTTTTTAATAATATGAACCTCCCAGAAAACCTCCAACATTTCCACGAACCAACACTCATCTTAATCGGCAACTTTGGCAAAACTAGCATTTATAAAGCTCAAGACTCAGAAATTAACGAATTAAATAGTTTAGAAGCCGATGAGCCAGCCCGCCCCAATAGCGAAGCATCCGTCGCAGTTGGCAATGGTAGAATGACAAACTCAGATTCAGGCATCGACGAAGGCGAAGATCGCAAGCAATACAGCAAGCAACTAGTCCAACAAGTTACAGATCTCATCGACGACCATGGCATCAAAGATATCCAACTAATCATGCCAGCCGAACTCCTCCGCAGATTCACCGAAGATCTCTCAAATGACATTAAAGACATTGTCTCCCGCAAACTCGACAAAGACCTCACCAAGTCACACTTGATCGAAACTCTCGAACGCCTCCGCCAAGTAACAGAACCAATAAAATAATCCCCCAGTCGAGCCAAACTCGTCACCCCCTCTGCAAAAGGGGGTTTTGTTTTAATTATAACCCCGTAAGATCTTGACATAATCAACATTTTATGATGATATTGCATCACTACATTCACAATAGTTTTGAATACAGCAAGGAGCGGTCATGGAACCCCAACCACAATACGACACAGAGCCTGTACCGAGATACTACATATACTTGGAAGTAACCGAATCCTTTCACAACTCAAGTGAGTTCGACTATATTGTCGTTCACTGCATCAATCCTGGTCAAGTACAAATTATTGAAAGTGTACAGGATCTCGATGAAGCAATTGATTTTCTTTATCCACGTGCAGTAAGAGATATACCTTGGAGTGAAAAAGTATCAATTAGCTTTGCACCACCTTGGGGTCAAATTGTATTCGACAAAGATAGTGAGATGCGATTTTTCGCCAAACTCCCGCAAGCAATGCAAACCCATATTTGCGAAGCATTTCACAAACGTCACACATCCGACAGCGAAGAAACGGAGTAAACCACCCCCACCGACACTAGTCGGTTTTTTTATTAGCTAGTAGCTAGAAGCTAGTGGCTGATTTTAAATAAAATCCGTTAATATAACTAGTCGTCTCTAGCGGATCAGCGCCGTAATCTGTAGAAATTGCATAATCAAGTAACTGAAAAGACACTTCCTGCTTTAGCGATTTAAACATAGATCCCAAAACAGCAAATCCTTGCTTTGAATCAGTATAATCATCATCTACAGACGACAACTTCTCCCAATCATTGCTCTCAATCCAACCCAAAGTCATCTTGTCATTTTCTCTAGCCTCTTCATCTACAAGATAGTGACTCATATCAGACGAAACAACCACAAAAGTTTCCTCATCTACCAACTCTGCAATTCCTTCTCCCAACTTTTCAAGCTGACTGCGCGTTGCCTCAGGTCTGATATACACCGGCACAACCACAGCCTCAGGAAATTCCCGAGCAATAAACGGCACAACAGCCCCAACTCCATGTTCGTTTTGAAATACCTTCACATCCTTGACTACAAAAACTCCATTCACATCAAGTGCTTGCGAATTCACTTCCCCGGCTGGCGTCGAATATGCAAACCCATGCGTTGATATCAAATCCCCAGCTAAAAAATGATCTGGAGATATCACAACAAACGTTTCTATATCCGAACGTGACTCCTTGAGTGACTTAAAAAACCTCGCTTGAAGATCCATAGCCAATGAATGATGATTCACAATCCCAGCTACTGGATATCCATCAATTACCCTTGTATCAATCACAGCCGTATCATGAAAATCATAAACATCAACAAACCGCGTCGCGATACCTTCTTGTGTCCGTGCAGACGCGCCGTGGCGCGTCTCTACCGTATCATTCCGATCTTCATCTGACACTGTTTGACATCCAAAACCCGCCACGGTCATCATGACTAATAATATAAATATACTTATTGCTAATTTTTTCATTATTTCATCTTTTCATTAAAAGAAGCGAGCCTCAGCCCGCCTCCTTTTATTCTACTGTTAACTTCTCAGATTCAGAAGTTGCTGCCAACCCCGGAACTTGCATTGATTGAATTATCGCTCCATCTGTAGAGTATTCGCCAAGCGAAACAACTCTTGCAGAATAATTTATGTTAATTGGCTCATTCCTTTTACAAACCACAAAGCTAACTTCACCTTTTGTAATTTCATGTGGATACCAATTACCAGTTCTACCCCACCTACTATATCGAATAGTTACCATTGGCACGAGTGTACCCGGCAATCTATCACGGACAATATAACAACCATCCTGAGCTCGAGCATCCCAGTTTACATTCAAGTTAACTTTAACCGTGTCACCCTCACCCAAATCGTTCATAGTTCCATCAACATTTGTATACGTTCTATCAATACTAAGCAGTGGACTTGATTCCGAAATGTCACCCTCCGATCTACGTAAGAAACTTGCTGCAGCAGGACCATTAACACTGATAACTCTAAACTGCTTAACCTCATGAGGTAAAAGCGTAATTGTATGATACGCCCATTCACTCAAATCTATCTCCGCAGTATCTTCACCAATCGCATATCCAATCTTAACATCAACATCAGCTAGTGTTGGCACGATCTTTTCCAAATAAATAGCTTTATCCAAATCAGTCATTGCCTCATGTCGCCAAATTGATTCAACGTAGGCCATTAATTTTTCTGCATCCGAATGCGCCAAAACCGCAGCCATAGAAGCTGCCTGTACCGTAGCCTCAATCTCTTCTGTAATATCTTCACTAACACTCAATCTCATTTGATCATTATGCACCTCAGCATTAGTAATCAATGAATCCAATAAATCACGTGATGCCTCTCTATCACCCGCTTCTTCCAAACCACGCATAAGTGACAATTCCTCACGCCAAGTTAAATCATCCTGCGCGGCAACAACACGCAATCGCTCTAAAACAGGCTCACCAAGTGCTGCCAGTCCTACTATTGCATCAATAGATTCTTCACGTGTTACCTCTTCATCATCCGAAATCTCCCAGAAATAATTTATTAGCTTACTAGTATCAAATGCTCCCGAATACGCTGTTGCTGCTTTTGAAGACAATGCAACCTCTGATGATGCATATGGCAAAATCGATAAACCACCATCAACTTGCTGATAAGCGAGCAATGTATCCATGTTTTCATCAATATCATCACCGTAGTAATCCATATAAACGCTACGCATCATAACTCCTGCTAATTGCGCTTCAAGCCTTGCAGACCATGGATTAGCTAATCGCCACACATCCGCTCTTTTTATTGCTTTTGCTTGTGATTCAAAAGTAACCTTTACCTCTGATGAAATTCCTGGATCAGGCAAAGCAGTACCAGGGCCAAGTTCTGTAATCATACGCTCTTCGTGAGTCGCTCTAGATTCAATAACTTCTATCTCACGTTCAATCGCATCTACCTTACCTCCAGCTTTAACTCCAATTATAGCTTTATGTTTACCAGCAGTTAAATTATCTATTGCTAAATATACTGGCTCAAAAACCTCACCTTGGACTTCTTGATCTTCGATGCCAAGCGATGGAATATCAACTACATAAGTAATCTTACCCTGTGATGGTAATGCAACTCCATGAGCTCTTACCTTTAATGTTGGCTTATCTTGAACTAACAAGTTCCTTGGTATAACTGCATCAACAAATAACGGTTTTGTAACCGGAACATTAATCTTACCCTGGCCAGCAAAATGATCATCCGTTAAAGCCGCTGCAGTAAATCTCCAAGAAGTAATATTATCAGGAGCAATGAATGTTTTTTCAGCGTCGCCGCCAAAACCAGTTTCCATCACCATAAAGGCAGCTGTATTTTTAAAATCTTTACGAATCGCACCCAAGCCTTCACCTCCACCCATCTCAGCTCCACCGCCCGGGCCGTTCTCCTCATACTGATGAGTCCAATTAGTTGCCAAAACTCCATCAGACACCCAATCATATAAATTTGATAGTGTATTAGGATCATCACTCATATTCGCGACCGCGAGTAATGCTTCATCTACAACCGAAACCGCTACTCTAGCACCGCGAACAGAATCCCCCTTGCTATCTGTGATTTTAACTCTCACTTTAATCTGAGCACCCGGCGCATATCTATCCTTGTCAGTACTCAATTCCACATTCAACTTACGACTCTCAGTATCTAAATTTGCATGATACTGAGTCTGCTCAAACCCACTGGGCGTGTATACAATTCCATACACCGCAACATTAGGCACATCTTCCTCGCCAAAAGTAAACTTATAAGACGATTCATTTTTTGAAACTACCGACTTAATACCTCTCGAAGCTCTAATGAATAAAAACGTAGTATTGTCTTCTTGCAAAGGTACCTTGTTTTTAATAAGTCTAAGCTCAACCTCTTCGCCAATCTCATAATCATTTCTATCCTTATCAGCTTTTGTAGATTCCAAACTAATGTAATCACTATTATAACTATAGTAAGGACTGTAATACGAAGTGCCACTATAAACGTATGCCATATCTGCATGTTTAACTTTTCCATTTTCAGTATATGTAGATACAACTCGATAATTAATCCCCTGTTTCATCGGAAAGCTTAACACTGCCTCACCAGAAGAATCCGTTTGACTCTTAAACTGACCAACTGTTTCAAAACGCTGTTTAAACCTATATTTCTGATGTACTTTCTTTTCGATAGGATCATACCAAGTGCCATCATCAGACTTATCCCAATAAACTTCAAAGATTTCACTGTCTATCGATGCTCCAGAAATACCTTTTCCATAAACTGAAGAATCTTCACCCGTTGTTTGATTCAAATTTACTTCTCTAACTCTAAACTTAACTTCCCCTTCTCCAGATGTACTCCTCTCGGAAAAACTCTCAAAACTATGACGTCCTCGCCAAACAGTTACGCTATTAGTTCCTGTAATTTCCGCCTCTTCACCCAATGCCGGTCTTGCATCAATAGATAATGTTTGTGTATTCCTACAATTAACTCCAGAAACACTAGCATCACACTTTGGAACCTCTGTCTGATACTCAAAATAAGCTAAACCATTATCATCAGTAATTAAAATCTCATCACCATGAGCCGGGCCATAAGTTTCAACATTAACCTGCAATCTACCATAAGGCGTACCATCAAAAAATTCTGATTTTACATTTCCTCTAACTGATTCACCAGCATATATCGCACTCTTTTCTGGTTGCACAGAAATTGTATAGGCAGGTTTTACTATATCTCTAACCTCAACTGGCTTACGATCAACTTCTTTCCCATCTTTAACCAAGACAACATTATAATATCCTGGTGTTAGCGGCACAGACCAACCAAGTTCACCCTCAAAAAAGCCTTCATCATCTGTGTTAATTTCAGCACGAGCAACTACTTTAGTTTTATAGGTTGAATAATCCATGCTATTAGATCTTAACTCAACATGCACTGTCCCTGCTCCCTCGCCAGTATTTCGATCTTGTAAAAATCCGAAAACATACATTTGATCTGTAAGGCTATAAAGTGGACGATCAGGATATAAGTAACTCCAATATTTCATTTCTGTATTACTATCATTACCATAACCCCAATACCAATCTACATACTCTACAGACATAACTAATCCCATATCAGCATTACCGAGCTTTATAACTTCGTACGGAGTTTCCGTATCAGACCAAGCTTTATCATCTCTATCCAAATAATCTTTCCATCCATCTGGTGTATCTAATTTTGCCACACCATTACTATCTGTTTTCACCTCTTGTCCAGCCACATTAACCATCATATTTGATAGAGGTTTAGATGTATCTCTATTTACCGCCCAAACTAATAATTGATCTCTATCAACCATAGTATAAGCAGCTACATCAGTTCTCTGTAACAAAATCCATTCAGTAATTGTTGGAGATGGCTGCATCTTTACCACATACCAACCCTTAGGAGTTGTATTTGGTAATCTCAAGTAATCCATCCAGTTACTTCCAGAATCTTCGAGCGTAGTCTCTAAACTGAATGCTTCGTTAATTGCCAAATCCTGCAACACTGTCGAACTTTCCCTTGCGTTGTATGCCCAGTAAGGGATTTTCTCCAACTCATTCACTGCCTTAACTGCATCTTCAAGTGAAACTGAATACCCAGTAACTTGTATTGGAGTACTCTTGTAATCATTAGATGCTCTAACAGGAATAACTACATCATTTTTGAGTGATGACTCAAATCTATAAGTATATATGTTGAAATAGCTCCTATTACCAACCGATTCCGTATCAGTATCAGTTTCAAATTTTATAACTACATCTTTTTCCAAATTAAGACCCTCATCAATACCCCAACCTTGTTTATACTTAACTGTATAAATTGTTGACTTTAAAAGTGGTTTACTTGGAACGAAAACTAAAGTGCGTCCATGAGTTTCAAATCTACCCGCAACATCTGGCGAGATCTCAAAATACTCTTCAGCATTCTCCCAACCTGTCTTTGACATCGTAACCTCTATACTTGTGTTAGCAGGCACATGACTACTCTTATCACCCGGTACAGATCTTAAAACCCTAAACTTATCTTGAGTCTGAATAGCCCAAGAAAACTCACGTGGCTTCCTTTCATTATTCCCTTCTACAGCTGCCGCAATAGAAACTTTATAAACCTCTCCCGGTTCTAAATCTACCGCAGGTGTCACGATAAATTTATTGTCACCGTCACGTTTAATATCAAAATCAACATAAACTCCATCATCTTCTCTTGCCACGTTTACTATTCTTAAGCTCTGTTTCAAATCTTCTGTATCTACATCAACTTTACTTTCAATCCTCAAACTCGTATCTACAGCTGCATCATTGCTATCACCTTTATCTACTAAAATATTAAACGCATCCCCCGCATGTGCAGCAGGAATCACTACAGAAAGTTTTGCCTTACCCATAAAGCTAGCCTCCTGATCAGCCAAAGGACCAAGCGGAAGCGGGCCAGTATTAGTCACAAACACAACTAATACAACCGCTGCAACAACGGCCAGTCCACCAGCCCAAATGTACCAAGGTCGTTTAATTGCTTTCTTAGACTTTTTCTCAACTTTTACACTAGACTCTTCTTTTGAAGTTTTTTGCATACTATGTTCTTTTAAATTCTTAGCCATTTGCAATAAATGAGATTTCTGCTCTTCCATGACACTCGAATCCATATCTTTAGACTCCTTTGAGTCTTTTTCTAGTGCTTTTGCCATGCGCAAAAACGGCTGATGAATTTCTTCAGCTTTTTTGCTATCTTGAAACGCCTCGTTTAAACCTTTGGCGAATTGTTCTTCGTTTTTTCTCATATTAAGCTTTTGATTCAATTAGTATTTTGCGCATTCTGCCAAGCGCACGATATATTAACACTGCCGCGTGATTATTGGAGATACCAAGTTCCGATGCAACATCTTCTGTTTTGTAGCCTCCATAAAAACGTAGGGTAAGAACTTCCTGATCTCTTTCCGATAGATTTTTCATAACACCCATCAAACGTTCACGTTCAATAGTCATCTCTGTATTCCAAGCCGGATCATCCTTTGATGGTGGATCAAAATAATCATCTTCGTCATCCAAGGTAGTTATCTCTCTACGTGTTTTTGCACTTCGCCAATGATCAGCAAGTGCATTCACTGCCACCCGATACAACCATGCACCAATTGGTGCCCCTTTCCATTCTAACTTGGGTTGTTGCTCAACAAGCTTCATAAAAGCTTGCGCAACAAGATCTTCAGCAATCTCTTTGTGTCCGCATCTTTTTAATAAAAACGAATACAAAGGTTTTGCATGGCGTTCATAAATCTCGGTAATTACTTCCGGATCTTCTTTAAACCGCAAAAAAAGATCTCGTTCTTCTTCACTTGTTGGTTTGTTTAGCGGCATAATGATAACGAAAATGGTTCAATAAGAATGACATTATTATAAAAGATTTACGCTAAATTAGCAATAAAAATAGCCGTAAAATACGGCAAAAAGTTACTTTTTAATAGAAGGTGGAACAATGGTTGGATTTCTCTCATAATGATGCTTTGCCTTTTCAATAGCTGATTTTTCTAATCCAAAGTCTTCTGGTGCTGACAACAGCATTCTAAAAACTTCTCTCATGTCATAAATTGACTCATAAGCAATTGGCGTACCACTCATCTCAGCCAGATGCTTTCTAAGCGCATGATCACGATCTGCATCAAATATTGAAATAATTTTAGCAACATTCCAATGATTATCGCGAGCAGCATTTATCGTTCTCACGAGTGGATGTGTTTCCATATCTTTAGCATGACGAGGAGCGTTGAACGCATTAAGCAACAGCAAACAACTATCACGCTCAAGTTCTCCATAAAACATTATGGGCGATGTTTCACTCGGAATAACTTGCAATGGAGTCGTATGCAGTAATTCGCAACGATCTGCATAGATCGCTCCCAAGTTCCTGCAATCCTCGATAGCCGACATAATAGCATCATATGCTCTTACATCAATTCGAGTGCCCAATAAAGTAAAAATACTTTCCTTGATAAGAAGGTTTGTCTCCATAGCCATTATCGAGATGCTAAATGGCAAACGAAGAAATTGTGGTTCACGCAAACTTATGACTTGTTGAACAAACATCTCTCTAAGAGAATCGTATAACAATCCACTCTCCATCTACGTCCTCCTTGCTAAATGAAAAAAGTGCTACAAGCACCTTATCAAAATCTACAGTTTACGCAACTAAAATCAACTTTCTTGCTTGGGTTTAGCCATTTTCTCTTTAAGATAAGCATAAATCCCAGGCAAAATCGAAAGTAATATAACAATCCCAATAACAACATGTAAATGTTCCTCAACGCCCGGTATTGTCCTACCTAAAAAGTAACCCACACCAAGCATCGACCCAACCCAACCAATCCCACCAACAACATTAAAAGCCAAAAACTTTTTATATGGCATATTACCAGCCCCTGCCACTATCGGAGCAAATGTTCTCACTATCGGAATAAATCTAGCAATGATAATAGTCTTCCCTCCATGCTTATCATAAAATGCCTTCGCCTTTAACAAATGATCTTTTGCAAATAAAATCGACTTTTCTCTCTTAAACAACTTTGGCCCAGTATACTTTCCAAATTGATAACCAACCGAATCACCAACAATTGCCATCGTCGCCAGCAAAAAGAAAAGTTCCCAAATATTTAAATACCCTTGTGTCGCTAAAAGCCCAGCAGTAACAAGTAATGAATCCCCCGGCAAAAAGAAGCCAAATAGCAAACCAGATTCTGCAAAGACAATAATCGCCAGCACCGTATAACCACCCCAAGTTATCAAATCCTCAAGATTATGCAGATTTTGAAAAAATGTAATTAGATAATCCATAAGCCATAGGATACCATAACTTACTAACAACTATAAACTGACAACTGACAAGAGTAGCTTAAATAACTCTTGTCAGTTGTAAGTTGTAAGTGAAAAGTTTATAGTATTGTTGTATGAAATACATTCTCTCTCTCGATATTGGAACAACCAGCACACGTGCGATTCTATTCGACACGCACATGAACAAAAAAGCACAAATCTCTCACAAACTTAACATTTTTGCCAAAGATACTGGCGAAGTAGAACAAGATCCTAAAGAACTATGGGAGAAGACTATTAGCGCTGCAAAGGAACTAATTAAAAAAAATCGTATTAACGTCAAAGATATTACTTGCGTCGGCATCACTAATCAACGCGAAACCACTATCCCCTGGGATGCAGCCACAGGTAAACCACTCCACAAAGCCATCGTTTGGCAAGATCGCCGCACATCATCCAGATGTAAATCTTTAGAAAATAAACGGGCCCTCGCCAGGCGCATCAAAGCCAAAACAGGACTCGTAATAGACCCAAGCTTTAGCGCCACCAAGATGGAATGGCTGAACACTAAACTTAAGAGTAAAAAGAAAAGATTACTTTTTGGCAACGTCGACAGTTGGATCCTTTGGAACCTCACCCGTGGTAAAACCTATGCCACAGAACCATCAAATGCGAGCCGTACCTTACTCATGAACCTAAAGACACAAACTTGGGATGCAGAACTCCTTAAGCTATTTAATATCGAAGAAAGGCAACTCCCCCGCATTCAAGATTCTGACAGCGAATTTGGTTTAACTGACAAAAAAATCTTTGGAGTTCAAATCCCTATCACCGGCATCTTAGGAGATCAACAATCAGCATTATTCAGCCATGGCCCACTACGACAAGACATGCTAGCAGTCACCTATGGAACTGGTATTTTTACATTAAAAACTATCGGATCCACACCACGCCCTGCAACTTCAGGCATCCTTACAACAGTTGCTTGGAAACGCGACGGAAAACCAACTGAATTCGCTTACGAGACTAGCGCACTAACCGGTGGCGCTATGTTAGAATGGTTTAAAAACAACATGAACCTCGTCGAGTCAATGAAAGAATTTGATAAATTAGCTGCAAAAGTAGAAACAACCGGTGGCGTAACTATTGTGCCTGCCTTCTCCGGCTTAGCAGCCCCAGATTGGGATCCAGCAGCACGCGGTTTAATCATAGGTTTAAACAGAGCTACAGAACGTACTCATATTTGCCGCGCAGCAATTGAGGCAATCGCCTGCCAAACCCAGCGCATGGCTGCACTTCTCGAAGAACAAACCGGAACTAAGGTAAAATCCTGGCGTGTCTCTGGAGGCTTAACTCGTTCAGCACCTCTAATGGAAAGCCAAGCCGACATAAGCAACGTACGCCTCTGTCGTTCCGCAGAACTCGAAGCAACCGGCGCAGGAGCCGCTATGATTGCAGGCCTTGGCGCAGGCATTTGGCCAACTTGGCGCGAAGCTGCAAAAAACCAAACCTGTGCAAAAACATATTTGCCTAAACGCACCAAACGCGGCCAAGCTTTCCTCAAGCAATACGAACGCGCTCTTGAGCGCGCCCGCAACTGGGCTTTATAGTAAGGACAAGTCGCGACTTGTCCTTTCGAATCCCTATCCCCACCTTTTCTTCTTGACAAAACCATCAAAACATGGAACCGGGTATATATATGATACCCACCATGATACGAAAAAAATATCTGCGTCTACCAGGTTATGACTATCGATTACCTGGTAAATACTTTGTCACAATTCGCGTCAAATGTGATAATTTTGGATATATTGCAGAAAACAAAATGCAACTAAATACCCTTGGTCTAATTGCCAAAAAACAATGGCTTTGGATCGAGACTAACTTTCATCACATAAAACTTGACGAATACTGCATCATGCCCGACCATGTTCATGGGATAATCGAAATTCTACCTTCCACCATAAATCCCAAAAGCCTTTCTGGTATTATAGGTGCATTCAAAACGACGTCTTCAAAACAAATTCATAAACTCGGTTTTAAAAATTTTATTTGGCAAAGATCCTTTCATGAAAAAATAATACACAATAACAATTCATTTCAAAATATAAGAAAATACATTATTAATAATGCTGATAATCACTTCAAAAAAAATACCTATGATAGAAATCGAAAAGAAATTTCACCTTTCCCCCGACCAACAAAAAAGCCTTTTAGCTGGCGCTGAATTAATATCTGAAAAACAAGTAGTTGATTCCTATTTTGACAATAGTTCATATGAACTCACAACCAAAGATTGGTGGCTACGCAACAGAAATGGGGCATTTGAACTCAAAGTCGGTTTAAAAGATCACGACATGAGAATCATCAATCAATATAACGAGATTTCAGATGAAGATGAAATTAGAACCAAGCTCAATATTTCTAAAAATTCATCACTCCATGACGACATTGTTGCAAGCGGATACCTGCCTTTTATGAGTTGCACTACAACTCGTCATAAATACAAAAAAGAAAATTTTACTATAGATCTAGACGAAGTTGAGTATGATAGTGATTTTGAATACAACTTAGCTGAAATCGAAGTTACATTTGATGATGAAAGTAAACGACAAGAAGCCATAGACAGCATTCTCTCGTTTGCTAAAACCCACAATCTGACAGATGAACCAATTCGTGGCAAAGTAATAGAATACTTACTAGAAAAACGCCCCAAACATTACCAAGCTCTAGTAGATTCTGGAGTTGTAAAGGAATAGGTTTACAATTTAATAGCCAATATCAAATAGCAAGAGCAACCAATAACAACTCTTGTTTTTTGTTATTTGTCATTTCCTATACACAGTCTTGACAAGAAGCCCTTTTTCTGGTTATATATATTATTAGTACCTTGACTCTATATTCGCATTTGGAGGATAAAATGCTTCAACTCGCAACAGCTCGCAAGCAAGAAATCAACAAATGTCACGAGGCTTCAATGCCCAAACCTGACATCAATCCTTACGCCGCGGCCAAAAACAAACTTCACGCCATTTTGACAGGGGCTGTAATCGCAGCCTTCATTGGCTACGGTGTACTTTGCGCCCAATTCGGCTTGCTACTCGGCAGCCTTATCACAGCTGGCTTTTGCGCTCTACTTATTCCTATTGCAATCTTTACGGTCCGCAAGCGCGCAAGCCTCGAACAGGCTTTCATGCGCAAAATGCTGAACGTGAAAGATATTGAATCAGGTGATGAATTCGTTAACGAATTCAAAATTTTTGCCACGATCGATGGCCTGCAATTATTTGTAAAAAGCATTTATCCACGATTTGAAAACACAAAGTTTGTGCGCGTCATTTCTACAGACGTGCCAAACGGTATTCTCTACGAAATCAAAAGTTATCTTTTTGACGAAGAGCATTGCGCCGAATCAATGGAACTCCAAGTCGCAAATCAAGAGCCTCTTTCAAAGGCCTGGGACAAAAAGTTTCGTAACAAACTTATCTTGGATCCAAAACTTGATCTAAAAATCGCTTTCAACCCGAAAAGCGACAGCTAACTCCTGCACCACTTGGTGCTTTTTTTAGTACAAAAAAGACGTCCCAATGGACGCCTTTTCTTTTTAGAAAGTATTATCTTTAGATCAATAATCCTACAAGCAATAATGCAACAATATTTAAGATCTTAATCATTGGGTTAATTGCAGGGCCAGCTGTATCTTTGTAAGGATCGCCAACAGTATCTCCAGTAACAGCAGCTTGGTGAGCAAACGAACCCTTGCCACCACAGTTGCCAGACTCAATGTATTTCTTTGCATTGTCCCAAGCTCCACCACCAGATGTCATTGAGATAGCTACGAATATACCTGTAACAATTGATCCAACTAACACACCACCTAAAGCAACAGGGCCAAGTGTGAAACCAATTACAACCGGAACAACAATTGGTAAAAGCGCTGGAACAACCATGTTCTTAAGTGCACCTTTAGTAACAATATCAACTGCCTTACCATACTCCGGTTTTTGCGATCCATCCATAATCCCCGGCAATTCTTTAAACTGTCTACGAACTTCTTCAACAACAGCACCTGCCGTTTTGCCAACCGCCTCCATCGCAAAAGCTCCAAAAAGGAAAGGTAATAAACCACCAATAAACAATCCCACAATTACCAATGGATCTTCCAGACTAAAAGTTAGAGGATGACCAAGCTCTACAAACTCTTGAGTATAAGCTGAAAAAAGCACAAGCGCAGCGAGTCCGGCTGAAGCAATTGCATAACCTTTAGTAACAGCTTTTGTTGTATTTCCAACAGCATCCAATGGATCTGTAATATTTCTAACTTCCTCTGGCAAATTAGCCATCTCAGCAATACCACCAGCATTATCTGTAATTGGTCCATATGCATCAATCGCAACGATGATACCTGTAAGTGAAAGCATAGCCATTGCAGCAATTGCTACACCATATAAACCAGCAAGTGAAAAAGCCCACAAAATACCGATCGAAATAATCAATACAGGAATCGCTGTTGATTTCATAGATACTGCAAGACCAGCAATAACATTTGTACCATGACCAGATTTCGAAGCCTCAGCAATTTGTTTAACCGGTTTGTAATCTGTTGAAGTATAATACTCTGTAATCCAAACCATACCAGCAGTTACAAGCAAACCAATCAAAGCACATTTAAACATTTCATATCCCCCAAGCACTGATCCTTCTGGAAAGAATTGGAAAGCCAAAAACCAAAAAGCAACAGCCGCCAAAACTCCAGCTGCGATCAATCCTTTATATAGAGCTCCCATTACATTCTTTTTAGCGCCCAAGCGAATAAAGAAAGTTCCGATAATTGAAGTGAAGATTGAAATAGCTCCAATAGCAAGTGGGAACATCACAGCCGCTTCATTATTTTTGAAAGTTAGTGATGCAAGTAACATTGCAGCAACCGCAGTTACAACATATGTTTCATACAAATCAGCAGCCATACCAGCAACGTCACCAACATTATCTCCAACATTGTCAGCGATAACAGCTGGGTTACGAGGATCATCTTCTGGGATTCCAGCTTCTACCTTACCTACAAGGTCAGCGCCAACATCTGCAGCTTTTGTAAAAATACCGCCTCCCAAACGAGAGAAAACAGAAATAAGCGACCCACCAAAACCGATTCCGATTAGTGCTTTAAGATCACCGGTTAATGCATAAAACCCAGCTACACCCAAAAGCGCCATACCAACTACAAACATTCCAGTAACAGTTCCACCTTTAACCGCAACATCCAATGCTTCTTTCATTCCTTTTTTAGCAGCTTCTGCAGTACGAACATTTGCGCGAACCGAAACGCTCATTCCGATGTATCCAGCCAATCCTGATAAAATAGCGCCAACCGCAAATCCAAGTGCCATATTTATGCCCAAAGAAAACCAAAGAGCTAAAAATACAATCGCACCAATAATACCGATCACCTTAAACTGACGACTTAGATATGCTTTTGCACCCTCTTGGATTGCTTTAGCAATTTCAACCATCTTTCCTTCGCCAGGGCTCTTTGCTAAAACCCAGCTAGTAAGGTATCCGCCCCAAGCAAGAGCGACTACTGCTGCAACTAGGGCAAAAATCAAATAACTATTCATATATAACTAAATAAAAACTATTAAAAATATCGTTAATAATGAGCTTATAATAGGTAAATACAGCTAAAATGTCAACTATTCCAACCCAACCACGCCATAAACGTCTCCCTAATATCTTCGATAGATTTCATCTCAGTAACCTCAAGTAAAGCCGATCTAAACTGCTCCGCCTCCCACTCTATCGCAATCTCACCTATCTTTTGCAGATCTTCTGCCGATAAATTACCCCGACGAAGTGGATCTACTATCCCCTTTTGATAAGATGAATATCCTTTATGTACATTAGGATTTAACGCCGAAAAAATCTTTATTTGATCTGTAGATGTCCTCCGACTTGTAGATGGAGTCTTACGAATCAAATCAATCATCGCCACTCTTCCCTGATTTTCCAAAACCCATAGTAGCAGACCTGCCCCAACATAATACTCCGCAGTTTCTAAATCCTCCTTCACTCTCTCACTCACAGGATGCTCAAGATCCAAACACCTCTGATAATTTTCCGGATTCTCTCTCTTTATACTTTGCACTTTAAACTTTATAAGTGACGTTAACTCCGTAATTGTTCTCGCTTCATCAGTTCCCAAATGCTCAACAAGCGTAGCCCAACCCTCATCAATCAATCTCACTGCTTGCTGATGTGGCAACTTTGTCACCGACCACATAACCAAATGTGCCAGCTCATGTTTAAACACTTGTTCCATTCCCTGATAATCAAAATCTCGCAAACCCATCTCCACCTCAAAGTTTCTTTGAGATTCTTTCTTTCTAAACTTTGTATCAAAAACTATTTCTGCTTCAATCTCATTAACTACACCAGTTCTCCCTAATTCCAATTTACCCTCACTAGATTCTACAAATTTCTCTTTAATATTCGGCAGAGTCCACCCGCTAATTCCTAAAATCCTCAATGATTCAGCCAAATTAAAAACAGCCCGCTCAGCAACATCCATTCTTTCTGGACATATTAACTTAAATTCCCTCCTTTCCTTCCTTAGGGGCTTATCAAACATATTTGGTACTTTAAACTGTGAAACAAAGAAACTCAAGCTCCGCATATCGCATCTTGACCCTGTACGATACTTTCGGCTAGTAGCTAGTAGCTAGAGGCTAGAAGCAATTTGTCGTTTAAGTTCATCTAATCCCTCCGCTTTCTTACAAGATACAAACACCGGCTTAAAATCCTTATATTCTTTCTTCAATTTAGCCTTAGGGACTCTTTTCAAGTTATCAATTTTATTAAAAACATAAATCTTGAGCGTTTCAGACGAATCCAACTCTGCCAAAACCCCTTCAACCTCTTCGATCTTCTCATGCATATAAGGATCCGAAACATCAATCACATGCAAAATCAAATCCGCATGCACCGTCTCCTCAAGTGTGGATCTAAAAGCCTGAATAAGTTGCGGTGGTAAGTCTTGTATAAATCCAATAGTATCCGAAAGCAAAACCTGTTGTTCAGTCTCTGGTATCCAAAGCTTCGCGACACGCGTATCTAAAGTTGCAAAAAGCTCATCAGCAACATAAGCACCTTTTTTCGTCAGCACATTTAAAAGCGACGACTTCCCCGCATTCGTATAACCAACAATCGAAACCGTCTTAAAGCCTAAACGCTCACGTCGAGTTCTATGCAAGCCACGAGTATTTGAGTATTTACTAATTTGTTTCTTAATCGTCCTCTCTTCTTCCGCTAAATGCCTCTTCATCTTCTCAATATTTGTCTCTCCACTCCCACGCGTTCCAATACCACCAGCCTGCTGCGACAATTCTAACCCCATCCTATATATACGCGGTCCCATGTGGCGTATCCCAGCGAGGCGTATCTGCAACTTAGCCTCAGTCGTATCCGCATGCTTCTGAAAAATCTTTAAGATAAGATCAATCCTATCCCAAACTTTAACACCCCTCTTCTCAACTTTCCTCTCAATATTAAAAAGCTGATGCGGCTTTAACAAATTATTAATAATAATAATCTCAACCTCCTCACTTTCCGCCAGCTCCACAACCTCCTGTAATTTCCCCGGCCCAATATAAGTTTTATAATCCGGCGTAACCCTCTTTTGAATAATTTTAACAACAATCATCCCCCCATAAGTATGCGTAAGCGATTCCAACTCAAACAACCGCCGCTTAGCCTCCTCTGGCCTTGTCTTCGACGATATAACATCTATTAAAATAACTCGCGGTTGTCCCATAGACATACTGTAAACTCACAACCCAAAACTGACAACTCACTACAATAAAATTCCCTGATCTTTAAACGATATACTAATTTTTTTAGCAAACAAAAAAGCCGCGTACAAGTGCACGTGGCCAATAGCTAAACATGAAAGATCAATCAGCGAATTTGATGGAGGCTTTATGAAGTGCCACACAAGCCTCCCAATCAACTCGCTTCAACCCTTCAACGAGATACAAATTGACGCCATGTAAACTCGCTCCACGAAGATCCGCCTCGGTAAGATTTGCCTCGGTAAGATTTGCCTTCGTGAGATCCGCCTCGGTAAGATTTGCCTTATAAAAACTCGCTACACGAAGATCCGCCTCGGTGAAATCCGCCTTCGTGAGATCCGCCTCGGTGAGATACGCTCTGACAAACTTTGCCCTACGAAGATTCGCCTCGGTGAGATCCGCCCCATAAAGAATCGCACTGGTGAGATTCGCATCGTTGAGATCTACCTCGTTGAGTTTCGCTTCGTTGAGACCTACCCCGCTCAAGTCCGGTTTCCAAATCGGATGCTCTTCGCGCATTGCGTTCCACTTCTTCACACCCTCCGATCCGCTCTTCAACATCACAACCATCTCTTCTTTGCTCGGCGGAGTCCAATCACTCTTCTTTTCTTCGCTCATCTCACTCTCCTCGCCCTTTCGAGCTTGTTAGGGTACGTTCTCGTGTTTATTCAAGAATGCTGTATTTAAACAAAAAAAGAGGGTTTTGTCAAGACCAATCCCTCTAAATCTCCCTTTTTCAAGGGAGACTTGTTGTACAGCGCCCTCCTTGAAAAAGGAGGGTTGGGGTGGATTTCACCACAAAAACCACAATACAGCTGTAGCTAAAACCCCAAAACAAAATCCCCCAATAACATCAATCCGATCATGCGCTCTAAGCCACACCCGCGACCATCCAACGATAATCGGCCACAAAGCAAATAAAAAGCTCCACCAGCGCAATTCCGGGACAAGCAACACCCACGACGCAATCATAAAAGCCGCAACAGTGTGCGAACTTGGAAACGAATAACCATAAGCTTTCACCTTAACCGCTTCTCCCCTTGCTACCGGCCTCTTACGTTTAAATACAAATTTAATTAGCTCCGCCGCCACAGTCGGAATAAAAATCCAACTCACAAACATAAGCAACTTTTCCTTCGGAATCGGAGACAAAAAATAAACACTCATCGTCACAACCAAAATCCCCCACCATGATCCAATCATGCTGACAGTGTGAGCAAATAGAGTTCTTTTAGTTCCTTTTGACATAAAAATTGAGTATCTTGTATCTAGTATATAGTATCTTGCAGTTAAATAAAAAGAATCGAGCTAAGCTCGACTCCTTCATTCTTAATTTTTAATTCTTAATTCTTAATTTTTTTGTAGTTATTCCCAAATATCCTTATACCCCGGCTCATCACCATTTGGATAATCAACCTCTCCCTGCTTCGCAAGGTCATACAAGTGATGCATCTGCACTCCAGCATCAGACAAGGTCAAAAAAGTATTATCCATATACGCTACGCGATCTATATCTTGATCATAATTACCATAATAATATCCTGATTTCAATAACGCTTGATTATCAGTGTGATGCGTAATACGACCCAACTCCTCAAATCCATTTTCTACAGTTAAACGATAAACGTAAGCTCCTTGAAAGGTAAAATCTCCGTACTCATTGCCATCACGATATGGATCAGCCTTTACCTCATCAGAAAGCTCCGCGACGCGTACTGGCAACGCTAGCAATTGCTTTGTCGGCGAGTACATAAAAGCTTTGTGATTATGCAATGCCTCCGACTCAGTTCCACGGTCACCAATCTCAACTTTCCAAAGCTCTTTAGGATTAGTTACATCAGTTACATCAAACACCGCCATCTTTATACCTTGATACCAAGCAAAATCCCCTTCTTCTGCTTCAACAGTTTCTTTCCCAACACCAATTATATGATTCTCATCCATAGGATGCAAATAATCTGAATAACCAGGTATTTTGAGCTTACCTAATATCTTTGGATCTTTTGGATTCTTCAAATCCAGCACAAAAAACGGATCAATTTTCTTAAACGTCACCATATAACCCTTATCACCCATAAACCTCATCGAATAAATACTCTCACCCGGCGCAATCCCCTCAATACTCCCCGCCGGCTTCATATCCGCATCTAAAATATAAACGTTATTCGTAGAATCCGCTCCCGTTCTCCAAACCTGACCCTTGGTTGTTGCTGCACGCAAATATCCATTATGCTCATCAAGTGAAAATTGATTCAAAAGATGCCCAGGAACTGACCCTTGTTTAGTAAACTCAATCTTCCCATCGTTCAAATTAAACTTATAGACATTTGTCTTCTCACGATCCTCTGGAATCATGCTGTCAAAAAACGGACGTACCATCCAATCCTGCCTTGCGACATACAAATTATCGAGCGAAGCATAAACCGTCTCACTAGATCCTAATACAACCTCACGCTCAACCTCACCTTTTCCATGCATAGGCACAGAAGCCACAGTTAAATATTCCCGACTAGGTTCTGGATCAAAATAACCAACATTTCCACATCTAACCATTGGTTCAAAATCAGAACTCACAACACTATCACGAAAAGCCGGAACAAGATCCTTCGCTTCTGGAATAAAATCAAACCCATACCAAGGGCTCCAAGAGTCCATCACCAAATAAACATTCCCATCAATCATCCTTGATGATGACAACGACCCATCAAACTCAACTGTCCTAACTTTAGATGGATTAGATCGATCCGAAACATCCCATATCTGTGCAATAGATACAGACCCGCCGCGTGGATAAGGCGCGATTTCACGAACGATTTCCCCAATTAAAGGCATTGGATAAATATCATTATTATAACTATGTCCCATTACCATCAATCTATCTCCATCAATATAAAAATCATTTGCGCTAACATCTTCATCCATATCAATCTGACCAACAAGCTGAGCATTATCAGTAGGTAAAATCTGCGAGATCATTATCTTATTCTTTGATAGATGATAAACATAAGTGCCATCCATCTTTAATATATCCGCCTCATCAACTCCCTGCACCTGTACGTTTGTATCTGAAAAATCGCGAGCAGATTCCGGAGCACTACCAGCAGTTGGAGCCGAAGTTACCGGCGCAGAATTCTTCATCATCGGCATTGCTATCATATCTTCCATCATTAAAAATCCATCACCTTCTTCATCAGCTTTAGTGATCTGATCTTTAAGAACAGCACAAGACGCAAAACGCTGCACTCCCTCAGCCTGAATAAGTGGCTGCACCGGCATAGTTAAATCAATATTAACTACAGAAGCCATAGGCGCCAGCCCAAACGTTGTCGTCATTAACGCTCCAAGTGATTTTAAAAACAAATTTGAAAACATATTTATATCAATTAAAAATTACAAATTATGGATTACAAATTATGGATTTTTCATTTTTCATTTGTAATTATTATATTATAGTGTAACTCGACATATATAAAAACGCTAATTTAATACTTCCGTGACATATAAACGTTACGCTGAACTTGTTTCAGCGAGAAAACAAAAAATCACCCGAAGGTGATTTCTTGTCTTGGCGAGTATTAACGATTACCTAATCCGCGACCCATGCTATTGCCGCGTCCTAAGCCCTTGCCTGGTTTACCCATATTAGGTTTCTCCAATCCAAGTTCCTCACGAATACCCTTTGCACCATCCATGAGTTGATGCATTTCCGAATATCTTGCAAAATTATCTGCTGTAATTACTTGTAAAAATTCAGGAAGCTCACCATCTACTGCTACTAAGTTATACCATGTTTCATAATCACCGTTTGTAGCTGCCTCGCGTATTGCTTCGCGCTCCTCTGATGTGTGATGCGGTTGACCATTGTCTTTGCCGCGTTCTGGTAGGCCTAATTCTTCTGCAATAGCTTTGGCTGTTTCAAAATCTTTACTTTGCATTGCTTCATGCATATCAGCGTAGCGATCAAAGTTATCTGCTGTAATACCTTCAAAATGTTTTGGTAAAGCACCATCTTCACTAGTTACTGCTGCTACAAATGCTGCATAATCTCGGTTTGCAAATGCACTTTGCACATCCTCATTCTGCATGTAACCCTTTGCCTTATGCATTTTCTGCATCATGGCACGCTGTGCACCAAATTGACTGTTAGTATTTACTTCTGGTCTTGCATCACTTGCAAGCACCGATCCAGCAATTGCAATTGTGCCCAAAGCACCTGTTGCAACACCAGCTTTTTTCCAAAAATCGTAATTCATATATATTGATAAACCAGAAATGAATGCCTTGGTGATTGGATTATTTAAAGTAACCAATGCACTACCATTCAAAACCAATTTTATTATCTTTAGTGTTTTAATGTAAATTTACCGTACGGATATTTTGAGCAAAGCTCAGTAGACTTGGTGGTGGCTAGCCTGTTCCAACCTCGTCCACATGCCTATACGCATCTACCTTACAGGTTCTTTCACTTGCTCACGCATAAACTGTTGCACATGCTGAATCCTAATACCCCTTGGGCAAGGTTGCAACACTTTTGCTTCGAATGCATTAACTGTGGAACTAGGTATCCCAATAACTCTAACGCATTTACTTCTTTCTGCTTTATCTATTTCTCTAGGATCACAATCATGGATATCAACCTGCCATATTATCCCACTTGGATCCTGCAAAATCATTTGCCCACCCTGCATATTTTGAATATTACCTATAATTCTATCTTGTTCTATTTTAATAAAATTATTGATACGTGGACGTTGTATATAATTGTAACCAGGCATTCTAGACGCCGCAGATTCAATCCTATCTGACATGCCTGTTGCAGATATCGCGCCACCAAAAGCAATAAAAGCTAAAAGTACTGCCCCGCCAATAACCGCAGTACGATAACGATAACCACGAGGTGCATGAACAAATACAGCAACAGCTCCCACAGCTAAAGTTAAACTAATAATAATCCAAAACAACGGCAAAGCATCCAACATCTGCGACAAAAAGCTACCATTTTTATATTCAGTCAATAATCCATTAGTATCTGTCATAAACCAAACCGCTACTCCAGACGAAGCTGTACCAATAATCACAAACGAACCAAACAAAATCCAAAGCACCGCATGCTTTGCTTGCACACGCCAACGAGGAATAGGCTCAGGCATTGTCCCCTGATCTATTTTTTCTTTAAATTGATCTGCGATGCTCGTCATATAGTTTTAATTGCTGGTTCAAATTCCGTAGCTGCTTTTTGAAATTTTTGTTTCGCTCTCCTAATCCAAGTTGCAACAGTTCCCGGTGGTGCGCGTAAAATATCACTTATTTCATCATAAGTCTTTTCTTCCATATACGCTAAAATCAAAACCGTTCTATCACGCTCAGGTAATTGACTCATAATCTTCTTAACCATATCTGCAGTTAGATTCTGATCAGCCAAACGCGCTGTATCATCTTTTGCAGATAACATGCGCTTAAAACCATCATCTTCATTATCAATCGAAAAGTCACCCATTTCTTTTTTCTTTTTGCGATACGCCGAGATAGTCCTATTATGTACTATACGATAAATCCAACTCGAAAATTTTAAAGCTGGATCAAATTTTGCAATATTTTTATAAGCATCCATAAAAGCCTCCTGCAAAATATCTTCAGCATCTTCAACTGACGATCCACTAATCCTCCTTATGTAAGATAAAAGACGCGATTCATAGCGCCTAATTAAAACGACCAGCGCATTCGCATCAGTTAAGACACTTTGTGCTAGTTGTTCGTCAGTTTGATTTTGATATTCAGCCGAGGCCATAGCCGTATTGTATAGTACGCCAAAGATACCACAAGACTTTCACCCATTTTTTCGCTCTATTAAAACAAATTTACCACCTAATAAACGTCATGCTGAACTTGTTTCAGCATTTTTTCAGCAAAAAAAAACCACCGACTTTCATCGATGGCTGAGTAGTGCACGGCCTAGCCAAAAGCATAGGGGCCGTAGTGTCTACGATAACTCATGAGCTCATGAGCATCATAGTGAACATTGTCATTTTTATAGTTTATATCGGCCCCGCCTCTATGGCGATACCGTTTCTTTTGAATGTACATTGCCCGAGCAACTCGGAGTCCGACGCGAATTATCGCCTGGCCGGAAGGCATTAGTCCTTGCTGACGATTCGAGTCTTGTCGACTCAAATCATTTATCGCAAGCCTTAGTTCGGCTCGCTCGCTCTGCCTACAAGGTTCGAAAACCGAGGCTGAGTCGCTCATTCTCACAACCAATTTCTTGGCCTGAAAATCTGCAGTCAAACTCGCCAAAGCGTTTTGAATCTCGCTTGGCAAGTTGAAACTTCCTGTCGAATCGTGCTTCGCAGGAGCGTTCGTAGGATTCTGCACCTTTTTGTTTTCAGGTACAGTAGAACCAGCCTTTGCTGCCAACATGAGCTTTTGCCCACCCTGGAGTGCAAAGCCAAACTCTTTTCCTTTGTGCTCCTTGAAAAAGTCTGCAAAAAACTTTTTACCAGAAGTCTTCCATTGCCATCGCATAAGTCGCCATCTACCTTTGTGGAAGTGCAACTTGTTGCGATGAATCGGACGATCCGAGTACTCCATGTAGTATGGAATGGTCGATGCCGCGATATTCTGATTCACAACTTTGACCGGGTCAAAATCATGATTTGGAAGACATCGATGCAATTGATAGATGTCAGCACCCTTATGAATGAACAACGTGAGATCGCCATTGTCAGCGATCTTCACAATCGAAACATGTTCAGGGATGCAGTTGATTCGCATCTTGGAGTAACCAGCCGATGTCGCAACTTTTTGCGCTGGCCTATTGTAGGTCTTTGCTGCCTCAGGATTTTTGGCTGCCCAAACACGAGACTTGTTAGCTTCATATTCAGGCGTTCCAGGCTCATAATCCTTCGGTGACTCTGTAGGCGGTTGATTAGAAGCTGCGACTGCAACAGTATTCCCATACTGCCTTAGCTGATCAAGATCAGCTGCAGTTACTGGCTGTTGCGAGTTTTTATCATCACCCGCTCCACTGGATAGTCCGGCGAATACTAGTGGCGCACTCGGCTTCTTCACATCATCCGGCCCTACGGGGCTCAGATGCGTTACAAAATCTCGCCGACGCTTATCCGCTCTAGCAAGCGCTGCAGCTCGCTGTTCACGCTTTTTTCTTTCAGCTGCCAAGCGTCGCCTCTCAGCAAACTTAGCAACCAAAGCGTCTTCACGAGCTGTAGACATTCGCTTCAGAGTATTCATACACCCGAAACGAGCCGTAGACTCTGCTTTCGCCGGTTCCTTAGGGCGCCGACAATTGACCTGCAATGCCTTGCCGTCGCACTTCTTGTGCCAAGCATTAAGGTATTCCTGCCACTCAACTTGCCAATGATTGAACCGAAATCGACAAGCCACTAGATCATTTGTCCAGCGACTATAGTCGCGGTGTTTTTGCAAGAATCTATTATATGCATTACTAACGCATCGTTCATGAACTGCGTCAGAGCACATTTCCTTTTCAAATTCTGTGGCCGCTTGAGCCGAAAAAGAGATGAGCATCGTGATTGCCACGACTACAAACTGAAGTGCAAACGACATTTTTTGTCTCATGCATCCTCCGCTATGGGTTTCAAAGTCCGTTTGTACTGCGAAAATGAGGAGATCGCAGATATTCCACTCTGCAATAAAAAACCCACTATGTCAAGGTGGAATGACACTAACTCTTACCTTTTTACCCAATTTACATCAATTTTAGTGTAAAATAAGCCAAAACTACAAATCCAAGAATTATTCGATACCAAGCAAATGGAATAAAAGTCTTATTTCTAATAAATGCCAAAAACCACTTACTTACCGCATAAGCGACAATGAAAGAAACGATAAATCCCGTCGCAAGAAGCCAAAAATCTGTGGTAGAAATCCCATTATCATACTTAACAAGTGAATAAGCCGACGCTGCAAGCAAAGTTGGCACAGCCAACAAAAACGAAAACTTAACAGCAAACACTCTCGAGTATCCCAAAAGCAATAAAGCAATAATCGTCGCCCCAGATCGCGAAGTCCCCGGCACCATCGCAAGTGCTTGAGCAACTCCGATCAGCGCCGCGTGAGAGTAGCTGAGAGATCCTGAACCAAGTTCAGGATTTCGCTTTGGTGTGGAGTTACATTTTTCTACTATGTAAAAAACTATTCCGTATGCGATAAGTGCGATTGCAACTACCCAAGGATTAAAAAGATGCTCCTCGATTACGTCGCCAAGTAAAATACCCAACACAGCCGTCACCGCAAACGCTGCCAAAATCTTCCCCCATTGTTCCTCTAAAGATTTTAAATTCCACTTTTGCGGCCAAAGATCTTTCCAAAAAATAACTATTACAGCAAGTATCGCACCCGACTGAATTACAATATCAAAAAGTTTTGTAAACGATTCTTCAAAAGCAAACCACTCGTTAAACAAAATCAAATGCCCAGTCGAGCTGACTGGTAAAAACTCTGTAACACCTTCAACAACTCCCAGGATAATTGCAATTAATATTTCATTCATACTCAATATTAGTATCTAGTATCTAGCAGCTACGTTTTAGTCTCATCCGACTCTATTTGTTCGACGTTAGACGCTGAACGTTCGACGTTAGATGTTTGTATATATCGATTCACCGCATAGGCCAAATACCCAGTCGCCATCGCAGTAATCCCAATATCATCCAACCAACCCAAAATCGGTGCTATATCCGGGATCAAATCCATTGGCCAAATTAAATAGAGTATCGCAAACGCAACAGATGCCTTTGGCTTCCAATCCGTTTTTGAATCTTTAAAAAAGTTTAAGAGATTCTTCCAATATGGAATAAAATTTGTATTTTTCATAAAATCAACTAACGAGTAACAACTTACAACTCACAAAAGCTACCATAGTTAACTCTTGTGAGTTGTCAGTTTTTAGTTTTATAAAAATCATTGATTTTTTTAATTAGATCTTTATACGAAAGTGTTACAAAATAAAAATTCTGCATTACATTCCATCCTGTCAGCGTCTTTTTCTTTGGTCTTGGAATTATCATCCAATGAAGATGCTTAACAGTTCCTCCTGAATTCTCGCCAAGCTGAAGCATCACATTAAAAGATTTTGTTTTAAAAAGTTTTGTGAGTAAATCCTGAGATCTTATAAGCATCGACGGATACTCCTCCCACTCATCCTTATTCAGCTTATCAGTATGGGTGACATGGCGCTTAGGTATTATCATTAAGTTACCATCCATGTAGGGAAATTTACAAGCCAAAACCCTCCAAAACTCCCCTTCAAGCTGCTTAACCTCCTGATCTTTAATTACTATCTGATCACAAAAATCACAACCTTTCGTTTTATAAGTAGTCTTATATTTACCACGCTTTTCCTCAAATATTCGCATAATAAAAACCATGCTTAGTGTAGCATGGCAATCTATGTTTATCCAAGTGAACGAATCCTTCTAATGATATCCGAGGTATGCGTTTCTGAACGCGACGCAACTGGATGCACAGGTATACCAAGTTCTTGTGCCTTTCGAAAACGCTTCATCTTCGGATCAAACGTGGTTGTCTTTGAGGCGACTACCGCATCCGGTCGGATAATATCAATGCAATCATCCATGTCATCAAAAGCAAATACACGATCAACAGCCTCCATCGCTGCTACAACCCTTACTCTCTTATCAGCAGCAAGCAACGGACGATCTTTTCCTTTGTATTTCTTTATCCGCTCATCAGATGAAACGCCCACAAGTAATATATCACCATACCCAGAGGCATCTTCTATATACCTCACATGTGCATCATGCAATAAATCGAAGCCACCCGTTACCAACGCTATCGAGCTACTGATACGGTTTCGCAAACTAAGTATATATGAAGCCAATTGCTCCCATTCTATGATTTTATACGACGTATTGCATTTCACAACAACCTCCCACGGTCAAAGTACCTCCCCAACCTTAAAAACCAAACACCTCTACGTCAACTCTTTGCAGTTTACACTTTGCAGTTTGTAGTTTAAAAGGCGTAAGCCTTTAAGTATCCTGCCAAATCATCAAACGAAATAGCCACTTCCTGCGGACCCACTGCATAAGCAGCAACCTGATATGGATCAAAGATAAAAATTATTTCGTAATCTGATAAATAAAATGCTTGATAATTATCCTTTTCAGACCCCGCGCCACTTAAAATCCAATCCTCATCACTAATATCACGCTCCGCAATCTCATCCATCGTATAATCAGAAATAAAATCCAAATAATCCTGACGCTCACCTGTTTGCGGATGAATAGCTGTCGCAACCGGATTAAACACATCAGTTATATCCATCAACTCTCCACCCTCTTCAATATTAAAATTGAAAGTATTGGAATATGAATTTGGATGCGCGCCACCAGTATAAATACTCGCCTGCATCACAATACTCACAAAAGCATCATCATTACGATTTACATAAAAACTGATCCCTAAAGACCAAAGCCCCGTATCATACTCATGATCTGTATCATCATAATCAGCTAAAAAGATACTAAGCTCATTTTGAATGTGATCATAAACCTCCTGGTTTATCTTTTCTCTAATCTTTTCATCTCCCCCAATAAAGGTAGGATATTCAATTTCATAATAATAACCATCTTGTTCATCCTCAAGTATCGCCGTTTTGTATTCCAAATCTCGTATTATACTAGGAGATGTTGCTCTCAATGCATTCGTTGGTTTAGCTGTATTTTTTATCTCACTCAAATCCGAAGTATTCAAACTCCCCTCTTCACAACCCGAAGCTATCAAAAAGATGCTAACTAACAATAAAATATATTTCTTCATAGTTCTACCATAATAGACAATCAACAAATAAATAACAATCTTACTAATCCGAGTCAAAAAAAAGACCCGCATAGCGAGTCGAGTAACCTATTGTTTCAATAGGTCTAAAATAACTTTTGCAAGCTTCTTTGAATCATGACGCAGCAAACTACGTTTCAACTCATCACCTGGAGTTTTCCTAACGATTGCATCCGAAAGCACGTCAGCTCGAATGAGATTGAAATCCTTACTCTCTCCCAAATCATCAACAATCACATGCTCACCAGCCTCAGTATATCTTTGCAAAACCAGCTCTGGGATTGGAGCTGTATTTAATATCACAGCATCCAAACAAGCAGGCTCAAGATATGGATTCAACTTTTCCAAAAATCTTTGTGCAGTATAGCCTTCAGTTTGCCCTGGTTTCGAAACCAAGTTCATCACGTAAACAAATGTTGCCGAAGTTTTCGCGAGTGCATCTGTTATACCCTCGACAAGCAATACAGGAACAAGACTGGTATACAAATCACCTGGCCCAAGCACGATCACGTCAGCATTTAAGATGGCTTCTACAGCTTCCGGATTTGCATATACCACCGGATCAAGTACACATTTTAATATCGGTGAACGTTCCCCAACCGGTACATCAATCGCATGCTCACCCTCAACCAACGTTCTATCTTCAAGCTCCGCATAAAGAGTTGTAGCTTGAGCAGACACCGGAAGTACCCTACCACGCACTCGAAGCAGCTGATGAGCCATCTTGATACCACTCTCTGCAGATCCGTACATATCCTCGAGTGCAGAGATTAGTAAATTGCCAGAATTGTGACCTTTTAGCGCTCCTTTTTTGAAACGATGGTTAAACAGATTTCTAAGCACATCATTCCCTTCAGCGAGCGCAGCCAAACACTGACGAATATCCCCTGGAGGCAAAACTCCAAGCTCATCACGCAGCCTACCGGTGGATCCACCATTATCAGCAATAGATACTACGGCCGTTAAATCAACATCATGATTTTTTAGATCCGTGACAACCATGCTCGTCCCAGTTCCACCACCCATAACAACAACACTCGGTTTTTTAAATTCTTGATTTGTCATCCTATGCTCCTTTTTGAAAGTGCCTTGCGACACTAGATAACCATCACCTACACATTTAGTCAATCAAATCTTTTACAAAAATGTGATAAATAAAAAAACCGGGCAAATACCCGGAACAAGATTCTAAAAGTGATTACAATGTATTAGCATCCTTCGAGAGCTGACCATATTTCTGATAAACTTTAGGCGCTATAGGACGGGTTCCACGACACGCACCTCTATGAAAACCAACGCATCCCCAAAATGGTGCACCATCCTTTTTACGGTGCCTAAGTGCCATAGGCGTACTACACAAAGGACATTTAGGTGTTAGCTTTTCCATTCCCTTCTCAGCTATACGTCGTTTATTCTCTTTCCGCGCCCGTTCCTGATGATACAAAGGATCGTCCTGAACTCCATGAGTTTTTACCAATTCTTCATATTCCTCTTGATCAATCAGTTCTTTCTTTTCAAGAATATGACCCTTACCACCACCATTTGGTCTCCATTTTTCGATCCAATGAATATCAAGTTTCAGTGGCCGACCATCTTTATCATAACAAGCTAAGGTTTGAATAGTATGTTCATCTTGGTAACCGGATTTCTCCTCCCAATCACGTACATCCAAAAATACAATACCGCGAAACCCTAAATGCACATAATCTTCAATTTGAATCATGTAACTCTCCTAGAGATGTTTAAAAGGTGCCTTTCTTTTCTATCACATTAAATCATTATTATCAATACCAATTGACATCTACCACTAAATTTGATAATCATAATGCGCACCTTTTACAAAAAGACGGTCCATGAACACCAACTGGAAAGCCATCGATTTTACCCGCGTAGAAGTCATCTCTTATGACTTGGGACATACTCTGTATTTCCCTGATTATCAACACATGAGCGATGAAATAAACCGAATATTGGGCATTACAATTCCATCATATATATTGATGCAATACGATTGGCGCGAAAAACAAACCTATTCAACATTGCCAATTACCGAAAATAATGATGATTTCCACTATGGCGATCTTGCAATGTCAGTAGCCTGTGTCGCGGCTCGAGAATTGGAACTCGATAACCCAGATCTCGACTGGCAACAACTCGAAGATGCTTTTCGAGCTTTCCATGAACAACATAATTTCTTTCGTTGGATGCCACCCGATGCAGTTAAAGCACTATTATTGCTCCGCGACAATAAAAAACGCACAATCGCCATAAGCAATGCCAACGGCAATTTGGAAAACGATATGACTCGCTTTGGTACGCGTCACTTTTTTGAAGAATTACTCGACAGTGGAGCAGAAGGAGTCGCTAAACCCGAGCGTGAAATTTTCATCCGCGCAGCAGACCGTTGTGGTGTAAAAACTAAAAACATCCTACACGTCGGAGACCACCCTCAAGCTGATGTATACGGCGCACTAAATGCCGGAATGCAAGCCGCCCTTTATGACCCGCAAGGCATGTACCCAAGCGTTCCCAGCAACGCCCTACATTTCCGCAACCACGTCGAACTAGTTGAACACCTTCTAACCGCCCAACATTAACCCTCCTACTACGGAGGTTTTTTAATAAAAAAATCGGCTAAACCTTAACCGATTGATAGATAGCACCAAACATACCTTTGTGCTCAGCAACATATGCCCGCGCTCGCTGATCATCCCTCCTCCAAACAAAAATTATCAACTCTTGACTCGATACAATCATAGGCTCTGTATAAAAGTACGAACTCGGTAAAAAATACCTCAAAACAAATTTCAGCTTTCGAATTTCACTCAAGCATTCCCTCTTCGGCCAACTGGTAATAATCCCAAAGCCACTAAATATAGGGCATATCTTAAACCCCATCATAAATATCAACTGAACAAGCAATTCAAACCTCATTTCTCACCTCCTTGCATCTATCTTTCAAAAAAAATCGCTTTTTGTCAATTAAAAAGACGCCAAAGATATGACGTCATTTCAGCAACCCCCTTTAGCAAAGGGGGTAAGGGGGATTTAAACTAAATCCTCAGTTCCTGCCTATCCGCAAGAGCGCGGAAAGTAGGAGAAAGTTCGTAGAGTTCTTCAAAGGAGCTGGCAACCGCTTCGATCTGCGCATCGCCATTAACCAACTTGTTCGCTGGTTGCATCACAATAAATTTATCGCAGATACGACGGACTGTGCTAAGGCGATGTGCAATCACGAGTGCGCTCACATCACCTTCCAGCGCTTTCTCAAGTCCTTGCTGAACCTGATGCTCAGTAAGTGAATCCAAGCTACTCGTCGCTTCATCGATTACGAGGAAACGCGGATTCTTAATCATAGCTGCACCAATCATAAGTCGTTGTGCCTCACCGCCTGATAGCTGAACACCATTTTTACCAACTCTGGTTTCGAGCCCGTGCGTAAGCCTATCCTCAAAGTCGATGCAATACCGGCGCATGTGCTCCCAGATCTGTTCATCGTTCATCTTGCTTCGCTCTTCATCTGAAAGTGCGTAAAGCAGATTGTGCCTCAGCGTATTATCCAAAATCTGCGGTTGCTGAGCAATGTAGCCAACGTGTTTTAGCCAAGAAGACAACTTCAAGCTACGCAGATCATTGCCGTTGATCTTAACCGATCCTTGCTGCGGATCCATGTAGCGCAAGAGCATCCTCATGATAGTTGTTTTGCCAGAACCGGAAAGCCCGAGTAATGCAACTTTTTCTCCGGGCTGAATCGCAAAACTAATATCTTTAAGAACCGGCCTTGGATCTTTTTTCAAAGCCAAGTTTTCATCATCTTCACCGTCAGCATTCTTTTGCCCAGGGTAAGTATGCGTAAGACCGCACAACTCAACAGTAAAATCCTTAGCGCCGTTCAAATCTACCGCATCTTCATCATCAACAATCTCTGGCTCAATTTCCAATGCATCACGCAGTGATTTTACGGATGGCATGTTGAAATTAAACCTATGTTCAATTTCGCTGATACGCCACATGTTGTCTGTAAGCTTTTGAGTCCAGGCAAAAAGTGGAAACAAGAGCCCCATACTCCAATCACCACGCCAAACACACCAAGCCCCGTAAATCATGATAAGCACAGTGAACACATTGTTCACAAAAGCCCGCGCAGAAATCTGCGAGATGTACCACATCCAAAATTTTCGGTCGATCTTTAAAAGCGCCCAAAAATCTTTTTGCAAAAGATTCAGCTCACTATTTTCTTTGGCGTTCACTTTAACTCGCTCAATCTTTTCCCAGACCTCAACGCGCCAACGATTAATCCGCCTGAATTCTTTCTCGAGCGGTGTCTGCCCTTGTAGCGTCCGATGGTTCAAAAACAACGACCATCCTGCATGTACCGCAATCATCAATGTGGCAATTGCTCCGGCAACCGGACTCAAAATCCACAAAAAGATGTAAGACAGCGCCATGCTGAATAAAACCGTTACCCCCTCAAACATAGCCAAGTTCTCAAGCTCATGAGCTCGCCACCTGCCTTTATCAATGTTTGAGACACCAAGTTCGGAAGCATGCTGTATGTGCTGTCCTACTGATTTCTCAAACATCCGCTCGGTAATTCGATTATCCCATTGCATCATGTGCTCGCCGACTAGCATCTCACGAGCTCTAAAATGCAATCTCATAGTAATCACTGATCCGGCATAACAAATGCCAAAACCAACAAACCCTTTTACAACCAGATCCAAGTCCTTTGTGCGTATACCATCGAAAATAAAACTCATTGCATATGGCGACAAACTCGCCATAATCATAGTCAGGACAACAAAAAACAAGTAGCGCTTAAAATATTTTGGCGATTCGGAAGTTTGCCGTTCATTCCAAACCCATTTTGCTAACCTGAAAGTCTCTGCCATTTCCTTAAGGTAACCACGAATCGTCGCCGGTGCTTCTCGTTTTACATCTGCATCTTTCGACATAACGGTTCTCCTCTGAAATTGTGAAGGTTCTTTTATCAGCCAAAGCTAATAAAACTTAGATTTATGAATTTGCAAGAAATTCAAGGCGCAATTGAGCATTCTAGCGAAGCGTACGTAAAGTACGGTGAGCTTGAAGCGGAATGCGCAACGACGAAATTCTTCAAATTCAAAACCGTAAAAAAATACCCTGCTGTTAGGCAGGATATCTTGAATATTTAAACAAAAATGTATTTAAAAACTCATAATATATTGCCTAAGCAAATCGTTCTCTGCATCTACAGATGCACCAAAAACCCAGCCGCAATTAACGCAGTTTGGTGTCATGATTTGTGGCAATGAAAATTTCATATTGATCTAAACCTTGGCAGGTTTCTTATACCCTGTCAAGTCCTCTAACTAACGATGTATATATAATGATGTATCAAATTATCCAATGGTAATCTGTATCAACCCAGAATAAACCAGCAAAAACAAAACCATTCCAACGCAACCCAATCCAAACAACATCTGATCAACCCAACCCCCCGAATCAACAGTCAAAAACTTTGGTATTAATCTAAAATTCCTTTTCCAAGGATAAAGATACTCGCACCCTTGCGAATTAAACCCATCTATAAACGGATGAGAGATATACCCCAACACAAAAACCAACGGCGCCATCACATGAATTGGAAATAAAAAAGTTGAGATGATGACGATAACCGGAATAATAAGCAAAGAATGAAATAACGACCTATGCCTAAATCGATCCAAAAGCAACAACCTTAGCAACCCCCTAGTCCACTGATGAATAGTCGCGTGTCTATTATCCAAATCCGGTAGCAACGCCGCGACTCCTCCTATAACCGGCAATACAATAAACCACAAATCAAGTGGTAAAAAAGCTACAGCAATCCACGCTGTATTTGCGCCTATCACGATGTGAGTTTTTCCTGTCATAACAACAAGTATAAAGTATAAACTTCAAACTAAAAAGAGTCTCTATAATTTTAGTTGACTCTTTATAGTTTGCACTTTGCAGTTGTTAGTTATTTGCTATTTACAATTATACTTTCTGAAATAAAAATTCTAACCAATTTTGAGCAACTGCAACCTCATCATCTGCCTTTATAATTTTAAAATCTTTCGCCATCTCCATAATATCATCTTCCGAATAATGATAGTAAGTCCTAATTCCATATGGCGTATCTTTAGTTAATTCCACATACTCATCCGCTTGCTTCATCGATATTCTAAACAAACCACCGGGGTTGAGTGCCGCGTAAACCTTTTGAAAAACCTTTTTTAAAGCTTCGCGATCATTATGAATAAGCGACGCAAACGCAAAAACAATATCTAAATTCTCAGGAAATTCATATTCCTCAATGTCAGCAACGATAAACTCACCATTAGGGATTTCTTCTTTAGCAATTTCTATCAACTTTTCAGAGACATCCAAACCTAAATATTGATTCGTGTGCTTCAAAATCTCTTTTGCATCCCTCCCATTTGCACAACCAATTTCCAAAACAACGGGATTCCCTTTCTTCAATAATGCAAAAACTTCATCTACATCCTTTTTACGTATTCCTGAATCATTAAATTTCTCCGCCAAACCCTTTGCGTTGTCATTATAAGTTTTTATCGTCTGTTCTTTTTTATTCATACTTTAAAAATAACTCACATAAAACCATCCCATAAATAAGATGGTAATGGCTATACCGAACATCCAAACCATAAAATTGTGTTTAGAATCTGATGCTGTTTTACTGCCAGGCCATTGTATCTTTGATAATTTTTGACCCTCTGTATTTCCAGTCAATGAATTGTACCAAGTTACGACTGCTCCGGATGTATCAACGATAAAAATCATCTCTCCCCTCTCTTTTGCATCATCCTGATTCGAAAATGGTTCGCTCACCGGTGTTGGTTGCAAAAGACCATCCTTTTTAAATGCATGGATAAATAACCCTTCATATTTGATTGCCTTCCCACCTTCCTCTAGTTCCACAATTATCTCTATAACATTTTCTAATGCTTCAATATGCAAAGTCATACCATCAACTTCTAAAGCCTTCCGATCGTTTTCTAATCCCTGCTTTAATGATGATTCAAATACAACCCCTTGCGAAGCAGATCCAGTATTTAAGAAATCACTCATTGCTTGTACGTAATTCATATAAAACTATTTTAATGACTGATAGCCCAAAACACAAACGCTAAAAAAACTGACTATAAGCGCCGTTGTTAAATAAATAATACCATTTGCCCACCAAATATCTTTTGTGAGTAATTTTTTACGTTCTCCACCAACATTTGGAATACAAATCCTTGTTCCATCCTGCGAAAAACAATCACCCCCAAGTTGAATATCTCTCGCGCCTGCAAAAGTTACAATCGGAATCCCACCATTTGGTGACGGACCCTTTTGTGCATCACGCTTCCAAACTCGCGCAGCTTTTATTGGATGCTGAAACGTAAAAAAAGCAATTACCACGATTAGCAATCCTGTTAAACGCGCTGGTATCAAATTCACAACATCATCAGCCTTCGCCGAAAACCATCCCATATCTTTATACTTCTCATTTTTATAACCAACCATAGAATCCAAAGTATTTATTGCTTTATATGTTAGTGCTAACGGCCCTCCACCAATCATCGCAAAAAATAGTGGCGCAATAATCCCATCAGATAAATTCTCTGTAAGCGTTTCAATAACTCCACGTATTATTCCACTTTCATCCTCACGCGAACAATCCCTACTAACAATAGTCTGCAATCTTTTTCGAGATCCTTCTAAATCGCCCAGTTTCAACAACTTTCTAATAACTCTTCCTTCATCTGTTAGTGATCTTATAGCCAAAGCAAAAAATATCATTATGATATTAACTACCACACCTAGTCGTACATCAATTACTATCGCAACAACCAACAAACTACTCGTTAAAAACAATGTTCCATTCACAATAATCAACCACAATAACACTCCGGCAAATTTTGGATCTTGAATTGTTTTTCTTAGCTTTCTTTCGAGTTTTGATATAAAAAAACCCATCCATCTTATAGGATGCGGTAACCATCTTGGATCCCCAATTAGTAAATCCAGAACTATTGCAAGTAATATTATCCAAGCTATATCCATGTATTGACATTAACCCACTTTCGAGGAACAATGCAACTCGCCAATCCTGGCAAACACAAAGGAGCACCATGTACGCCATAAGCGGATCACCCGATTATGCACTACTAAGCTTCTATAAACCAATGTCATGCTTAAGCTGGGCCCCCATGGGCGGCGGAAGCGAAACCAACATTGGCTATATCTTAAACCGCACTTTATCCAAACAAGGTCTCAAGCCTCTCCCAGAGATTTTGAAAGATCTTGCAATATTCATCAAAGATTTAGGCATCGATCCAAAACGCACAGTCGCAATGGTTACCACAGCTTCCCAAAACTTTCTAGGGAGCACGATGGAACAAAGCCACAATGGACTCAAGGTGCAAGTAATTGCCACAGTTGGCCTTGGCAACATTGTTTCTCCAGGTGAGCACACTGCCTACGATGAAGAGCAAAACCAAGAACCAAAACCAGCCGGCACTATCAACATTGCTGTCACTGTGAACCGCAACCTCAGCCCCAGTGCTGCGCTTGAACTCACAAACTCAGTCACGCTTGCAAAAGCCGCAGTCATGGCAGACTTGAACTTGAAGAGCAAACGCAATTCAAAGCTTTGTCTTGCTACAGGCACAGACTGCAATATCGTCTGCTGGGACGCCGAATCTAAGATCACTCTCAACTACGCCGGCCTTCACACTCGCCTCGCAGAACTAACAGCTAACGCAGTCCGCAATGCAATGCTCAAATCCCTAGCCGCTCGACTTGGCACATCTTTCACCACAGATAACACCATCCTACAGATGGCCAACTCTCGCTTCTCCGCTACTCGTTAGCGGTTTTTTTATTTAAAAAGCCCTCTATTTCTAGAAGGCTTAAGTAAGTAAGTTATGCGATAAAAAAAATTCATAGTATTCGTAGCACCCATTTGGCTATCGTCCATACTGTTCTTCTATATCACGAGCCCGTGAGACAAGGAAAGCGCCATGCCTGGTGGTCGTATACAGTCCGACCTAGCAGACGGCTGAGGATCGTCCTTGGTCCGGTACCCAAAACTTTTAATTTTCCCATCTAAATCGACAAACAAGTTTTCAACTTGGGTGGGATGCGAAGCAAAGTTGCTTCGCATTAAGATTTACTTGCGACGTAGATACTCGTCCCAACGATTCAGATATATGATCACATCATCTAAGTTATCCTCACGATAACCGACGGTGCTGAAACCATAATCATAATTCATTGGGAACCAGTCCTCATAAATCGCTAACCTAACTTTAGTCCGAGGAATGATCATATGCCCCTTGAAGCCAGCCTTCTTCAAACATTTTACAAATTCAATGTACACCTCCTTTAATAGAAATTCTTCAAGGATAACTACATCCGCGTCTGATTCCAGAATTGCGGCAATCGTAGTAAAACGATTGTATCGTCTCTCACCAACGCACTCATACCTTTCTGAGAATCCACGATGCGCAAGTTTATCCAAGCAACCGAACGAACTAATAATAAATACTTTAATCATGTCTTCTCTCGTTTGTAATGTTCATCGAGCTCAGCTCGAATCAGTTATTCCCACCTAAATCGACACATCGTATCAACTTGGGTGGTATGCGAAACAAAGTTGCTTCGCATTTAGTTTAAGGTGCGTATCAAACGGAAAGCTTATCGAGCATGGCTTGCAGTTGCCAAACTGAGCCCTCGCGACAACGGCGAACACCCGACCAACCCCCTCGAGTATGCATGCTCAAGTCTCCATATGGAGTTCCTTCTGACTCCAGCTTATCGCTGATAATGACGCCACGATAGCCGGCACAAAACAGCATATGGCACAGATCCCACTCGCAATACTTCTTAAAAGCAAAGTGTTTACCTGTAATAACTATCACATCCGGGTTAGCTGCAACTGCTGATGCAACAGCATCTTCAAGTGAAGCTTGGACTACGTTGCAAGCACCAACCAGTTCGTGACTCATACCGTCACGCTCCCATTTGGAAGCATAATTGGTGTAGCCATTGTCCCAGGAAAAAATCACGAAAGTTTTCATTGTAATTCTCCTTGTAATGAACTTACTCACTCCAGGCTTATCCCTTTGTGAACATAACAATATATCACAAATTTTCATTTTTGTTAAGACTTTAGGGTCTATATTTAGTAATATTTACATATTTACTTGACATCTAGCCCTTTTTTTGATACAATATTTTTGTACTAATATGACTCAATTTCAAGAATTATCCAATTTAGGCCTATCTAAAGCGGAAATATCAGTCTATCTTCACCTATTAAAACAAGGCCTTTCCTCCCCCGCTCAAGTATCAAAAGGCACAGGAATCGCCCGTCCGCACTGTTACGGCATCTTAGAGTCATTAGAATCCCAAGGCCTCATCACTTCGCAAAAGATCAAAAACAAACGCGAGGCCTACCTAGCTCGAGATCCTCAAGCCCTTTTTGAAACTCTCAAACGCAAACAAGAATCCATCGAACGAATCCTCCCCGATCTCCGCGACCTTCATGCAGCAAATAAGAATAAACCTCAAATCCAATACTTCGACGGTAAAGATGAGGTGAAACTTATTTACAAACAATCACTCAAGTCCGAAGAAATCTATGCCATCGGCTCAACTGCTAAAATGCAAGAAACTTTAGGAGACTTTTATGATTGGTATATTAAAGAAGTAAAAAAACACAATACTATTTTTCACGATATACTAACCGGCGAATCCGAAGAGCAAACATTATCCGAAACACAAAAAATCCTCAAAGGATTATATGGTGCAAAAGTTTTAAGTAAAAACGAAGGCGAGGCATCCATGGATATCTTGATTTGGGATAATAAAATCGGCCTCATTAGCTACGACAAGCCAATATTTGGCACAATCATAACCAGCTCCTCTTTCGCACAAATGTTTAAAATCATTCACAAAGCTCTCTCGAACAGAATGTAAAACTATAAAATACTCTTTATACTGTACACTTCCTGACCCACGAAGCTTCACGCATAGGGGGTTATAGTTTATACTTAAAATTATATGAAAAGCCTGCTCCTTATTGTAACGATCGCTAGCGGTTTTTTTATTTTTACGAGTGATGCATTTGCCGCAGATGCCTGCAAAAACCCTTACCTCTCACTTCAAGCCGGCGACGAAATCCATTATCAAAGTTTAGATGATAACCGTAGCTTTAAAACATTTGTAACAGACTCTAAATCCGGCTTCGCGACGATTGAATATGGTTTCCCCTCATCCCAAACCTCACTTTTACAAAATCTTTCTTGCAGCAACAAAACAATTCAAGCTGACACTTTCATCGATACTACAGCAGACGCCCTTTCAACCATCACCAAGCAAGTCACAGGCCAAATTCTCCCCGGTGACGTCCAACTCGGATCAAGCTGGAGTACAACTTATAACGTCATTCAACAAATCGGTGACACCGACCTCAACCTCACTATCAATCTAGATAACTGCGCTGTCGCCGAAGAAAAAATCACAGTACCAGCAGGTACTTTCAAAACTCTAAAAGTCCGCGTCACCGGCTCCATCACTTCAGATGATCCAAACCTCCCAACTCAAACAATCCGCCAAGATATTTACTGGGCCAAAAACGTAGGCATAGTCAAAATCGTCTACAAAGGTGGTGACGAAGACATAGTCACAATGGCAACCTACGTAAACGTCGGCGACTGGAAGGAAACGACAGCAAATATCGCCGCCCCAACCGCAATCGGCCTCGCCGCAGCCAACACAGCTATCGCCACGCAAGGCATTCTCTCCGTCGACCTCGGCCGCTACCTCATCTTTTTCATCACAGAACCACTTTTATTTTTCCGCCGTCGCAAACGCCGCGCTTGGGGCACAGTCTACAATTCTCTAACAAGACTTCCAGAAGACTTGGTCATCGTCCGCGCCAAAAACAAAGCCGGCAAAATCATGGGAAGCCAAGTCACTGATAAAAACGGCCGTTTTTCTTTCCTTGTCCCCGAAGGCGAATACAAACTAGTCGCCAACAAAGCCAATTTCAACTTCCCAAGCTCCATCGTAAAAGGCAAAAAAGACGCAGGCTATTTAGATATTTACTTAGGTGACTCTATCAAAGTCGGTGCCAAAGGAACCGTCATCAACAACAACATCCCCCTAGATCCAACTAAAAAAGACTCAGACGACAAACAGTTAATCAAACACGATTACTGGCACGCAATCCAAGAATGGTTAGCTCTTAGTGGCCCAGTCGTTGGCGTAATTGCTTTTACCCTAAATCCCAACATCTACATCGGCACAATGATGGTAGGTGGCCTCTTCATCTATCTTTTCTTCCGCCGCTTTGCAATCACAGCTACACCAAAAAAATGGGGCATTGTCCGCGAACAATCTGGCAAAACCACTATCGAAAAAGCCGTAGTCCGCATTTTTGTACAACCATATAATAAACTCGCCGAATACAAAGTCACAGATTCCCGCGGTCGCTACCACATGCTCGCCGGCAATTGCAAATACTATCTAACGGTAACAAAACCCGGCTACGAAAAGTTAAAAACCAAAGACCACGACACTAGCCACGCCAAAGAACCAAAAGTAGTTACAGAGAATTTGAGCTTGAAGAAACAGTAACCGACCCTCTCCCCAACTAAAATCCATCCCCCACCCTTCCTTTGTCAAGGAAGGGCATTTAAAGAGGGGTGTAGGGAGATTTTCCGCTCATAAAAAAATACCTCTCTTACGAGAGGATTTTAGTTTGAGCTTTCCGCATCAAAAACAGCATGGACTTCATCAACCGCCTGATCAACCTCACGGCTAATTTTTATCCTGGAGATTACACTAAATACACCAAGCACCAAAGCGATCCCCAAGATCACGTCAGGAATGTAACCTGGGCTCACCCACTTTTGGTGATATGGTACTGCCGCAATTAGCGCAAAAACCTGAAACAACGTTTTAGCCTTACCAATGCTCGAGGCTTTAGACTGCCGTAAATGCTTTTTAACGGGTAAAAAGGCCTTGTATTTTGTAAACGGTTTGCGTACGAAAGTTCCAAACACATCCACCGCGATCACTGCCACGGCAAGCACTGGGTTAAAAACTCCCACTATAATCATAAATGCAATCACATTCAATTGCCGAAGCTTATCGGCAAACGGATCTCCCCACTCACCACGCTCGATGCTGAGTAAGGATCTTGGTATGCCAAATTTAATCATTGCCTTGGCCATTTGACCATCCAGCAAATCCATTGCTCCGCCGATTACCATAATCACAAATCCCATGAATAAATAACCGGCCAGATAAAAACCAAAACCGATATAAAAAACGATAACACTCCAAAACGTAATCCAATTAGGAGAGCAAAGTGGCCACGTACTAACTTTCGCTAGCACCTTCCAAGACATCCAACGGTTAAATAAAGCAATCACCAAGCCAACAGCCAAAGCAGCCGCAGCAAGTATCTCCCATGGGAGAGCAAGATTCTGAGATACTTCCATCTAATCTCTCCTTTTCTAAATCCTGAGCCCATCGAAGGGCATGCTGTTATGTCCAAAGAACCTAACCATTATTACCAAAAAACCAGGATTATAGCAACCCTGGCCTTCTATTCTAAATTCTAAATTCTAAATTGTAGATTTACGACTTAGTTCCCTGCGCTCTACGTCTCTCATGCATCTTAAGCAACTTTTTTCTAATCCTAAACGACGTAGGTGTAACTTCGAGCAATTCATCATCTCCTAAATATTCCATAGATTCTTCCAAGCTCATTATTCTAGGTTGAGTCAAAACTTCAGCAACACCATCACCCTTAGAACGCATATTGGTTAAACGCTTTTCTTTACAGACATTAACTTCCATATCCTCTGGTTTAGCATTTTGCCCAACAACCATTCCTTCATAAACCGGCACAGCTGCTCCGATAAACAATTGACCACGCTCTTCAGCATTCAAAAGCCCGTAAGCAATCGATACTCCTGCCTCAAATGCAATTAAAGATCCATGAGGCGCTGATTCAATAGTGCCAAGTTTAGGGCGATACTCTAAAAACACAGAATTCAAAATTCCACGTCCTTTAGTTGCACGTACAAACTGAGATCTGTATCCAATCAATCCACGTGTTGGGAAAACTGCATCAATAAATGTTGACCCATTCTCCATCTTCATGTCGATTATCTCACCTTTACGTTTACCAGCTTCTTCAATAACTGATCCACCCATTTCCTCTGGACATTCAATAGATACAGATTCAAACGGCTCTGTAACTACACCATCTGTTTCTACAAAAATAACTTGTGGCTTTGATACCTGTAATTCAAATCCTTCTCTACGCATTTTCTCTACAAGAATAGCCAAATGCAACTCACCTCTGCCAGAAACAACAAACTCACCCTGATCTGTAGAATCCTCAACTCGAAGTGCAACATCATTCTGCAATTCACGATCTAATCTCTCTTTAATATTTCGCGATGTTGTATATTGACCTTCCTTACCAGAAAAAGGTGATGTATTTACACCAAACCTCATTTTCACAGTTGGTTGCTCAATCTCAATAACCGGCAACGCCTCAGGATTAGCAGGATCTGCGATTGTTTCACCAATCTGAATATCTGGAATTCCTGCAAAAGTAACAATGTCCCCTGCCTCCGCTTCTTCGACCTCAACTTTTCCAAGATCTTTAAAAGAATAAACCGCAGAAATTTTTGCATTCGTAACTTTTCCTTCACGATTAATCCAAGCAACTTGCCCGGGCTTAAATACTCCACGAACAACTCTTCCTATTCCCATCTTTCCACGATAATTGTCGTAGCTAATATTAGCGACGCTAACTTGTAGTGCTCCATCAATCTCATTTTTAGGCTCTGGAATCTCTTTCACGATTGTTTCAAAAAGCGGCTTTACATCTTTCATGGCCGACAAGTCCTCATCCATACCCGCAACACCTTGCTTCGCAGATGCATAAACAACCGGAAAATCTGCTTGCGCATCCGATGCACCTAAAGTTACAAACAAATCAAAAGTCTCATTCAAAACCCAATCTGGTCTTGCATCTGGTTTATCAATTTTATTTATTACAACAATAATACGATGTCCTGCCTGAATAGCCTTTTTCAAAACAAACTGTGTCTGAGGCATTGGACCCTCTTTAGCATCAACAAGTAACAGCGCTCCATCAACCAAGTTCATAACACGCTCCACCTCACCACCAAAATCAGCGTGCCCAGGAGTATCAACGATATTAATTTTTGTATCCTTATAGATAACTGCGCAATTTTTAGCAAGGATGGTAATTCCACGCTCGCGCTCAAGTTCATTGGAATCCAAAATAGTCGTACCTTCCATAGCGCGACTACTAATACCATCACTCTGTTTAATGAGAGCGTCAGCGAGGGTTGTCTTCCCATGATCTACGTGCGCAATTAGCGCAATATTTCGTATATTTGCCATATTCAAAGTCGTGTGAGTATAGCGCATAACTGCTTTTTAAGCAAGGATTCAACTACTAAACCATTTTAACGCTATAAAACGATTTGCTGAACCATGTGCTGAACTTGTTTCAGTATTGTTTCAGCAAAAAAAAATCTCCCAAGTGGGAGATCGAATCAATCTTCAAGAAGGCTCAGGACTCGCCGCAAAGCAAGCTCAAAGCTATCAATCCAATGTACATACTTATGATTCATAGCTACTGCATGAAAATATTCCCTACACGAAACGTCTTGCCCCATACATCATATCGAGGATCAAACAATAATCCTGCAAGACCTCGATTGTATCATCACACCAGCCTGTGTCCATCGTACCAAGTAATGCAACTTTTTTAGATGGCGACATACTACAACGTTCTCCTTTTAGTCCAATTTCTTGTCTGCCCAATACCAAACCACAAACTGCCCTCTTCCATCAGCTGCCACCTTCAATAAAGACGGATCAATTCTATGCTCCGTTACAACAGCATCCATTAATCTCGTCACTTCGTCTGCGGAGAGGAATTCTTTGCAAAAACACTTCATGTCACGATCCTTTCAATGTGCAAACCGAGCTTAGCAAAAACCTGCCTTTTGTCAAGACTGACAACAAAAAAGTCGATCCCTGCAGGTCGACTTTTTTATGGAGTCACATCGTATAAATTGTTAGGAATGCTGTGATGGTTTCAAAGGTAGAGTTGGCTTATTAAATCTAGCCTTCTGGTAAGCTGTCATTTGTACTTTTTAATTTTTTTAAATCCTTTTTTACTTCACGTATGTGCCTCTCCGGCTTAAGCGTCTCAGGAAGTTCACCGCCAATATCTTTTATTGTCTGTCTTACCTTACCACCCACCATATTGTGAACTTTGCTCGCTTCAATATCACCTCTAGCTTCACCCTTGGTTAACTTCTCATCAGTTTGTGTAATTCTAAAAAGATTCGCCGCAAGCTCAGTTGAGCCAGCGGTATCTAATAAATCTCCTTTCTTAATACCTTTCCTATCTTCAATTGCGGAAAGTGGCATACCGTATAATCCACGATATCCTGCATCATTAAATAATCCAAATTTTGATACACCTATGTCTTTTGCAGTTTTAAATAATTTTTTATTCTCGCTGGTTACTTCACTACGAATAAATACTCGCTTTTCAGCGTCAGGTAAATTCTCAAATATTTCCTGTTTTCTGGTCTGAACTGCGAAATATATTTGAGCTAAAGCTATCTCTGGTTTAGATGAATCGCCATTTTGTGCGATAAGATAACAAGCGAATCTAGATAACCGAAAATCAGCCTGTGAGCGCTTGGCGCCAGAGCCAATATCAACCATTTTGTTAAACTCAACAAAATGGTTGTGGACAGTTTGATTGCTATGATTACACGCTTCCTGAGCCTTTTCTACGACTTTTAAAAAATTGCGCCATTCTGAATACTCTAAGAGCACCATGAACTTTCGAGCCTCCCAAAATTCAACTCCAACCTCATTAATTTGTTTGATTGATTCAAAATCTTTATGTGGTGACATTGGTTCAATGTATTGTGACATATATATGTAATAATTATTTAAGTAAATCCATTTTACACGTATTCCCAACGTAGTCAAAATTATCATCGGTGGGAAAATATGATTGGTTGTAAAATAGCAAAATCCCACGATTTCTCGAGGGATGCTGCTAAAAAAACAACCAGGCTTTTAACCTGATTGCTTTTACCGAATTCACCTCGGTGGCTCTAGTGGGCGAGCTAAGCTCGCCACACCTTCGCCCAATTATCTCGTTTGTGATGATGAAAGCTAAGCTTTCACTATTCACCACAACCGAGCTGAGCTCGGTGGGGTGGCCAACGGGAATTGAACCCGTATCAGAGGAACCACAATCCTCTGTGTTACCATTACACCATGGTCACCATAATCAAATTGTATACGTAGTTATACAGGATAATGAAAGGTTTGGCAAGAGTCAAAATACCAGAAAACTCAATAATTAATATTGCTTATTTTACAATTTTAATCGCTTTACCCTCTATAAGTGCAAGTGACACTTTTTTATAAGCTGAACTTAAAATTCGTTGGAACGTACTTTGCGAAGTTTTCATCTTTTCCGCGCATGTATTTTGATCAAAATCTTTTATATTTTTCAAACGTAATGCCTCTGCCTCTTCCGAAGTTAACTCAACAATTTCAAGTGTACTCATAGGCACACCCTGAGGTTTAAAAAAAGTAATATTCGGATCAAATCGTATCCGTCTTCCTAATCTTGGTCTTGGCATAATATTTAAATCTTACATCAAAATAAGAACAAAGTCTTTAAAAAACTTTGTCCTTATTGTGCGGGTTACTGGTTCTGAACATTTCCCTTGCCCAAACCAAGTCCTCGACCGCGGCCGCGACCTGTGCCCGCTCCCTTGCCCAAACCAAGTCCTTTGCCGGTTTTTGCATTCTCTTGAGGTTTATCGCCCGTATTGCATTTACCCATTCCACGACCAGTTTTAGCACCTTCGCCTCTTGGGCCTGTTCCATCAAAATTTGGCATAACAATTGAAATAGCCAATAATCAAATACCAATTACCTTTACAGAAAAACTGATTGTAACTCTTGATATTACTATTCTTGACCCTCAAAGCTCATTAGAGCGTAGTGGGTTGCTATTTGAGATTATTTAAATAAGTGGACCTTTGTTATGAATATATACCCATAACTATATCTTGTCAAGTATCCTTAATTGAACCACTCCCCAACCTCATGTTACAATCTCTCTAATGAACAAAAAGCTACCCCAACACATTATCGAGCACTACAAGCTAGAAAAAAAGCTCGCTAAAGACCTCAAAACAGCTTCTAGAAGTGAGCGCCTTGTTTTATACCGCAAACTCTACGACGAACTCTATTCCAAAGTCCCAAGTCTCAAAACCAACCCACGTACAATTAATCAAGCTTATCTCGATTCTGTCCTCCGAACCTTACGCCCATTTCTTAAAAAAGATACAACCTACATGGAAATCGGAGCTGGCAATTTAGCCGTCATTAGAAAAATCTCACCTTTAGTAAAAAAAATAATAGCCATTGATGTTTCGAAAGAATTCGCGACCGCTCTAGGACCAATTCCCAAAAACTGCGAGCTTATTATTTCAGATGGCATCTCAGTTCCTGCACAAAAAAACTCCGTCAACGTAGCTTACAGTACTCAACTCATGGAACACTTGCATCCCGATGATGCAGAAGAACAACTAAAAAATATCTTCGCCACACTCAAAAAAAACGGCCGTTACATCTGCGAGACTCCCCACAATTTCAACGGCCCACACGACATCTCAAAATATTTTGATAAAGAAGCAACCGGCTTCCATCTTAAAGAATATACAAACCGTGAGCTAAAAGAGCTTTTCCGAAAATCCGGCTTTAATAAAATCTACAACCTCATCGGCGCCAAAGGTTACCACCTCCCCTGTCCAACTTTTCTACTAGTTCTACTCGAGACACTCCTCAGCGCACTCCCCAAAAATCTGCAACGACCCTTAAGTAAATTTTTGCCAATAAAAATACTCCTCGGTATCAAAATAATCGGAGTAAAATAACTATTATTTTTTAGGTTTTTTAAAGTAAGTCTTAAAAACCGTTGGAGATGCAACTGCCTCCGGCATATTTTCGGCTATATCATGATCTTCACAGTAAGCATTGATATAAGTTAAGAAGACTTCTCCATATTGCGCCAACTTCTCTTTACCAACTCCAAACATTTTTTCCAAACTCTCTTCACTCTGCGGATAATATCGTGACATTTGTTGCAAAGTCTTATCACCAAACACAACATACGGAGGCACTCCTTTTTCATGTGCCAATTCTTTACGTAAACCTCGCAATATTTCAAAAAGTTCCGAATCAAAATCATCACTACGAGAAACAGAAACCTCTTCGGCTATAACCGGCACACAAACATCACAACCTCCACAATTATTTTTTTGATATCCCTCACCAAAATATTCTAAAAGATAACTTCTGCGACAAGTTGTAAGTTCTCCGTACTTCACAACATCCTGTATCTGTTTTCTAGCCCTTGTTTGATCAAGTGCGCTATCCATCATACGAATAAAATATTCATGCTTATAAATATCACCTCTCGAGAAAAATAAATGACACTGACTCGGCAAACCATCTCTTCCAGCACGACCAGTCTCCTGATAATAACCTTCGACAGACTTTGGCATATCCACGTGTGCCACCAATCTCACATCCGGTTTATCTATTCCCATCCCAAAAGCAATTGTTGCACAAATCACATTTACTTTATCTTGAATAAAAGCCTCTTGCACCCGAGAGCGACGCGTAGCTACCATGCCCGCATGATAATGCGCAGCATTAATCCCATTAGCTTTTAAATCTGCCGCCATCTTCTCTGTTCGCTTTCGCGATAAACAATAAACAATAGCCGACTGATTCGGATCCTTCTTTAAAGTTCTAACAAGCTTTTGCAAAACCTGCTTTTTCGGTAATACTCGATAACTTAAATTAGATCTATCGAAACTAGACTGAAATACTCGCGAATCCTTTAATTGCAATTCTTCTAAAATATCCTCTTTTACCCTCAAATTTGCTGTCGCAGTAAGCGCCAACATGGGTGTACGCGGGAAAGATACTCTAAGAGCCTTCAAATTGCGATAATCCGGCCTAAAATCATGTCCCCATTCACTTATACAATGTGCTTCATCAATAGCAAACAGGCTCACATTTAGGGTCTGTAAAAATTCCTGCACTCTTGGGTTAGCTAATCGCTCCGGAGCCAAATACAAAAGCTTAATCTCTCCCCTCCTCGCCGCAGTCTCTATCTGACTTATCTCTTCAAGATCCAAAGTACTATTTATATAAGCCGCTGGTATCCCATTCTCCTTTAAAGCATCAACTTGATCTTTCATTAACGCGATCAGCGGTGAAACAACAATCGTAATCCCAGGCAACTCCAAAGCAGGCAACTGATAGCAAAGCGATTTCCCTCCCCCAGTCGGCATCAAAACCAAAGCCTCCTTACCAGCCATAACATGCTCAACAACCTCACCCTGCAAAGGAAGAAACTCATCATAACCAAAATATTTTTTTAAAGTCGCCAGCATAAAACCAAATTAAGAATTATGAATTAAAAATTATGAATGATTGTATCCTTAACAGGATATTTTTTTACTTTTTGTCGACAATATAATTGATGACAATATGTGAATGATATCTTCGCAATCTTGCAATAAAGTTAAATACTCAGCATTACCAATTATCTTTGAATCATTTAGAAGCCTTATCCAATATCTTGATTCACGAGCTTCTTTATATGCAATTGATAATTTATGAATAAAATCAGCCCGGGATTGTGCACCTTCAGCCTCCTCAACGTTCGCACCCACAGAAGTTCCACTGCGTAACAATTGCTTTGATAAAACATATTCATTATTTTCTCTCGAAACGACCATATAAATCCTAACTATCTTCAGTGCAAACTCATAACTCTTAACAACTATCAAATTCTCCTCTTTTTTCATAGTTTGTTAATGTAGTTAAATTCTTAATTCTTAATTCATAATTCTTAATTAGGTTGTATTATACCCGTCTCACGTTCAGCATCTTATGTCAAGAGTACAACTTGTGCAAAAACAAAAAACCTCGGAAATAATTCCGAGGTAAAGTATCACTTTGGATGTAAAATTTTCACTACTCCATAGGCATCTCTACGAAACACCTTCTTTGCAACTTCAGCAATCTCTTCTCGAGTTGCCGAAAGTGCAATATTTTTTGGATCCACATCTTCGTAATCATCTTCGAGCCACATATCTCTCATCATGGTCATGAAGCGACTACGAGTGGCTATCTCATCTCTTGTTGCAAAGAACACTTCTCGCTGAGCCATTACAGAAGTAAACAACGCATCTGGATATGCATCATTCATCAACTGTTCTAAACACTCCCAAATAAGATCAACGATCCGATCCATATCTTTAGCTGCACATGTAGTGCTGATTTCACAATATGACAAGGGGTGGGAAGATCTCCCAGCGCTTACACTATAAACCAAACCATGTTCATTCCTAAGCTTAGAAAATAAAATACCAATGTCAGTGTTATTTAGTAAACTTATAGCCAATCCCAATAATCTTGAGTCTCTAGCATTCAAATCACTTCGAAAGCAAACCAATAACTCCGGAGCGCTCACTCGCTCATCAATATAATTCTCGGTGAATAAAGTAAACGGAAACGTTTTTCTAGCTATTCCTCTAGCTGTAGATTGTATTGTTGCACTGGCTGTTGCGTCTTCAGCAAAAGCAACGTGCTCTTCATGCGTAACACCTCCAGCAGCAAAAAACATCATACGAGAAAAACAAAACTCACGCGCGATGTAACCTTGCAAAGCATCCATATCAATCCTCTGGATACTCTCAGGTGTTCCAATGACTGAATTATACAAACGAGGATATTTGGGATACGCCATCTTTCTAAGCCAATCATTAAATCTCTCAGTAGAAGCGCTTATTTGTGCTTCGTTGAGAATAATGCCCTTTTCACGCTCTAATTGTTCTTCATTAAACAATGGACACGTACAAATCTCCAATAAACCTTTCAACATTATTTCAAAATCAACTGCAAGTCCCTCGAAAAAATATTTGGTCAGGAAGAAGTTAGTACCTCCATTCCCTTTAACTCCTTTTGCGATCAAAGGAATCTTCACTGGGTGAACTCCATCACGATTTGGCCCCTTTAAGAGAAGGTGTTCCAAGAAATGTGCAGACCCCAAATGTTCACCATCCTCATAAGCTCCGTATGGTAAAACAATTTCTGTTGTTACCATTCTACTAGGCAATGGCGCAGTAAACACATTCACTCCATTCGATAGCACAGAACGATAAACCGGTTTGCCAAGTCTCTCTTTGTAAACGTACGATTCCATAGCAATCTCCTCTTTGATTGTTGTTTCGACAGATTTACACAATTTGACCTAATTGTCAATACAAAAAACCCCGGAAATCATTCCGAGGTTTTATAAATAAAACTCCTTAGAGGTAACACTTTCATAATACAAATACGTGTTACGAATTATGCACCCAGAACCAACTGTTATATAATAACTGCAATATGGAACAAAAACCCCTCAATCCTTTTGAAAATCCGTCCAGTTTTATCGTTCCCGTCGAAACCCTTATTCCAGAAATAAAACCAAGAACCGAAGTTTACGAAAATATAGACGATGCCAACACAGGAGCCGCCTTCCCAGATCAATTTTTAGGATATTTAGCAGACAGCATTGAACCATGGATATTTAATGAAAAAATCGTTAAAGAAGAAATCGAAAAACGAAAAAAGGGATGGGATTTTATATTACAAGACTCAGAAGCACGTAATAAACCCGAACTAAAAGAACTAGCATTAAAGAAGATCGGCGAACTACGTTCGGATATTGAAAAAGAAAATCCACTCACTGCAATATTCAAACACTTTCAGGGCCAAATCGTAATTGATTTAGGGGCTGGAGAAAGTTGTTACGTGCATAATCTTTGCTCAGTAATCAACGCAAATGCCTACATTGGTGTTGAAAAGTTTTTTGCAGATACCCTCAAAAATTCCATAAGCAAATCTACAACTGAAAGTATTGAACGAGAATTTTCGCGTAAACCAGATGAGGTTAAACCGATCCCAGCCGCAATTGAAAAGGAAGATATGCTCAGTTTTCTTCGTCGCTTGCCTGATAATTCCGTAAGTATCTTTGCCTCAGGGCTAGACACCAATGTCATACCCGATCGCGATTATCGCAAACAAGTTCGTAATGAACTACAACGCGTATTACACCCAAATGGCGCACTCATTACCAACGAAGCACCAGCCATGGAATTCATGTGGGATAATATCAATTTAGAAAGGCCAAGCGAAAAGCACAATACACGCCTATATCGCAAAAACCCCATACCTAAAGGAAAATAAGCAAAAACGCCCCAACAGGGACGTCTCTACAAATTTCATTCTTTCATTTTTATTTAGTGGCTACAATCCGGTCCATGAACATGACCACCTTGCTCTGCAACATGTTCAACCTCTTCTTTTGCAAACTTATCAAGTGTAGCTCTATATTCGTTAATTCCCTTTTCTTTTAAAAACTCTAAAGTCTTGCGATTGCGCATCATTGCCTGCACATACTCTCGATATTCTGGAGAACTAATACGTTCTTTTGTTTCCTTATCCTGATCTTTAGCTTGATCCAAAACTTTATCAATTTCTGCATCCAACTCTTCATCTGAAACACTAAGATCATTCTCTTTAGCAATATGTTTCACATAGACAGCGGTCTTTACGCGCTTTTCTGCAGTTGGCAACATATCAATTTTAAATTCATCTGGAGATTTCTTGAGGCTAGCTAAATAATCTTCCATTTTACCACCACGTTGCTCAATATCATGACGCATTTCCTCAAACATACGACGCGTTTCCTCTTTCAATAAAATCTCAGGCACCTCTGTATAGGTACTCTTCTCAACCAATGTTTCTAATAGTTCAATTTCTGCTACTTCAAGCGCACGTCTTTCATTTTCGGATTTCAAATTGTTTTTCAAAAGCTCTTTGAGCGCATCAACCGTTTCAATTCCTAATCCTTTTACAAACTCTTCGTTCATTTCAGGCAATTGAATTTCATAAACTTCCTTTACATCAATCTCAAAATCAATATCCTTACCAGCATAAACTTTTTCAAAGTGATCTTCTGGGAAAGGAAGAGTGAAAGTTTTCTTATCACCTTTATTTACACCAAGCAACTGTTCCGCAAGCTTAGGAATATAATGACTTTCATTCAAAAATATTTTATAATCTTTTGCCTGACCGCCTTCTAAAAGAACATTGTCCTTTTTCATTTCCATATCAACTAGTACCATTCCTTCTTTTTCGGCTGGCTTAATGCTCGCAACCTCTTTACGTCGCATAGTACGCAACTCTTCGATTGCTTTCTCAACCTCTTCATCCTTCACGTCCTTAATATTGATCTCTACGAACGGTTCGGATATTTCGTGTGCTTGGCGCATCTTCGGCATTATAGCCACGATACAAGTGAATTTAACGTCCTGGCCGGGTGTTAGCTGATCTACAGCAACCTCAGGTGATCCTATTGTTTCATAACCCTTAGCCATAACAGCCTTAACAAACCAAGTACGCACAACACGCTCTAAAGCTAACTGCCAAAGCTGCATCTCACCACCAAGTACTTTGATGATTTCATCTTCAGGAGCTTTGCCCGGTCTAAAACCGGGGATAGTTTTTTCTTTACCTACCTCTTCTACAACCGCATCAAGATACGGCTTAATCTCTTCCGGCGTTACAGTGAACTTTAATTCAACTTTTGAGCCAGGTAATTCATTTATTGTTGGTTCCATAATTCCCGAACTATAGCAAAATAGTGACTTTTGTCAACCTTCCCAACCAAAAAGACCGAGCATACACTCGATCTTTTTTAATTCTATAATTTGATACTAACTAGAAGCTAGTAGCTAGAGGCTAGAAGCTATCTAATGTATAGAAGCGGATTCACCTTCACACCATTAACATGTACCTCATAGTGAATATGCGAACCAGTAGAACGTCCAGTGGATCCCATCATAGCAATCACCTGACCACGTTTAACATATTCTCCAGCCTTAACAAATAATTTTGACGCATGAGCATATCGAGTCTTCATACCATTAGGATGTTCAATCAAAACCTGCAAACCATAACCACCCGAATTCCAACCAGAAATCAAAACTTTACCATCCTCAGATGCATATAGCGGTGAAGTGTAATCCCCATCAATATCTAAACCCGTATGACGCCAACCATAATACTGCGTAATAACATGTCCGCTAGTAGGCCATAACAATTTAGTTGTAATTTTTTGTTCAATAACATCAGCCGGTTTATTAACGTTTACAGCTGACTCAGCTGGAGCGCTATATTGTGTAACTCCTGGTTCACGCAATCTATCGCGACTAACAGCAATAGTCCTTTCCTGAACAATTTTTGGAGGTTCGCCATCAGGAATAATCAATTCTTTACCAACTGGCACAATCTCATCCTTTAAATCATTTGCCAACATCACCTCTTCCAACTCACCGCCGTATTTATTAGCAATTGCACCCAATGTATCACCAGACTTAACAGCAACTAATACACCAGACACTGGCAAAATCTTTAATTCATCACCCGGACGAATATACTGACGTTCTGACAAATTGTTCGCCCACAATATAGTACCAACATCAATATCAAAATCACGCGCAATAGTACCAAGTGAATCACCCGACTGAACTGTGTAGGTTTCAATACCCTTTCTTACTCTCTTAACAACATTATCTTTCTCTTCTTTACTTTGATCCATCGGACGCAATACCAAAGTCCCCGGCATTTGTTGCACCATCAAAGTCGAATCTTCATCATCATTTGTATAATCAAAATCTATATGTGGGATTGCTTCAATAGTACCAAGCGCCAAACGTTGCGCCTCTGGAAAAGATTCATCAAAATTAATATCTTCTTGAATGATCTCTGTATCCCCATTTGTCATGATTGTATATAGTAAGCTTTGCTGACCAACGTCATGAGCTAGCGCTTGTTGCGTTTGCAAGTTTGTATAAACAGTTCCAGTAGCAGCAAGAATCAAAGAAAAATGAAATAGATATTTATTTGTAATTAAAAACAAAACAAAACCACGTGCAGGCAACGCCAATCGATTAAACTTAAGCTTGCTCATCACAATCAAACCGTAAATTGGCAAAATTAAAAAACGCAAAACAACGCGTCCTATTGGTTTAAGAGCTTCGTAAAGAATTTTTACGAAAAAATATTCAAGCCCTTTTTTAATGGCCCGAATGACTCTTAAAGATGTGATACCGATTACAGTCCAAAATGCTGATGGTGTTTTACTTTGAATAGAAACCCCCGAATTAACGCACAATCTAGCTAAAAACTGGATGCTGCCGCAGGCAAATAACCACAAAATGTGTTAACTAAGCTAATAAATTAAACTTCGACTTTTAATTATTGCTGATGAAAACTACCAGTCATAACCAACCTTGTCAACGAAGTTGTCCACTATAGTGTTTACCATGTAACATATTTAGTAATATTTAGCTTTGTTAAGCAAAGAATCAAGCGCGCAAAAATAAGTAATTTTAAGCTGCTACAGCCACAACCTTGGGCTCTTCTGCAACTTCATTTTTAGATTCAAATTTTTTATTTTTTGGATGTTCAATCGTATAAATTAACGCTCCTAACATTTTTTGAATGATATTATTCGATTCCACCAATTTCTCTGCCTCATCTTTATACTCAGAAAACAAATCCGCTATCAAAAGTAAGTAAGTTTCACATTCATGCGAACTATTCCTCGCATAATTTAAATGCTTCACAAAATCCACCTTAGACCACTTACGTTGACCTTGCGAAATCTGCATGGGCATCGAAAATGCGTGACGAGATAATTGTGATGTAAGTGCATACCTCTCCTCCTGCGGTAAACTTTGTACCAATGCATGCACTCCTTTGGCAAAATCATACGACTGCTGCCAAACCACTAAATCCCGAAATGACATTTTCTTATATTCTTTTTTATTAGATGACGCTGTATTTGTTGTAGACATATATATGTAATAATAACTTGCGCACTTGATTCTTTGCGCAACGCAACGCGTTGCAACTAACACTTCTGAAATATTTTAATAATCGACGTCCTGAACTGACCGAAGGTCATCCTGAACTTGTTTCAGGATCTATTTCAGGACCTATAAAATTTCCACCTCCTTCCCATACTCACCCCCAAATACCAAATCCATCAATTCCGGATTAACCATTTTTATCAAATTCATTTTCCAATCTCGATGCCATCTCTTTAACTGTTTCTCTCGCCTATTCGCTAAACACGGACCATAAAACCTCTCAAAATAAACTAATTTATAAACATTATATTTCTTCGAAAAACCATCATTAATTCCTAATCGATGTTCATTTAGTCGACGACGTAAATTATTAGTCACACCAACATACAGAGTCGATCGATGCTTATTCATCAAGATGTAAACCCAGCAGTATCGGTAAGTGTATTGTTCGGTTTGTTTCATAGTGTTTTTAGTTAGACCCTGAAACAAGTTCAGGGTTACGATTCTAAGCTAGAAGCTATTAGAAGATTCTTCCTGTCTATATTGTAGTGATTCCGCAACATGGCTAGCTTCGAGCGTATCCGATGAGGCTAGATCAGCGATGGTAATCGCGACGCGGAGTACTCGAAAATATGATCTTGCAGAAAGATGAAACTTATTCGTAGCTTGTCGCATCAACTTTTTCACCTCATCACTTTGATTAAAACTTTTTCTCACTTGCTCACTAGATAACTCCGCATTAGTCGTCACTCCAGTAACACCCTGACGTGCAACTTGCCTATCACGCGCATTCTGCACACGCACTCTGATCTCTTTTGACGATTCTCCAGACTCTACCTGCATCAAATGTTCTGTTGGCACGCGCGGCACAGATACTTTAAGATCTATCCTATCCATCAACGGCCCGCTCACTCTCTTCGCATAGCGGATAACTTGCTGCGGCGCACAAGAACAAGCTCTTTCACGGTCACCATAGTATCCGCACGGACAAGGATTCATCGCCGCTATCAAAATAAACCGCGCTGGATAAGTAGCCGTCCCCTGTGCTCGTGATACTGACACCATCCCATCCTCTAGCGGCTGACGAAGATTTTCCAAGACCTGTCTCGAAAACTCCGGGAACTCATCCAAAAACAAAACCCCTCGATGCGCCAACGAAATCTCCCCCGGCTTTGGAATAGTTCCGCCACCGACTAGCGCCGCTCCACTCGCAGTATGATGCGGCGTCCTAAACGGTCTCACCTTACAGATTCCATCACGCGGCAAAACGCCAGCGATTGAATGAATCCTCGTGACCTCTAGCGCTTCTTCGCGAGTTAACCGCGGCATAATCCCCGGGAAAGCTCGTGCAAGCATCGTCTTCCCAGATCCCGGTGGCCCGGTTAACAAAACATTGTGCCCACCAGCCGCCGCAATCTCAAGCGCACGCTTTGTCTGCTCTTGGCCACGCACACTTGCAAAGTCAAGCGCCATAGCATCCTCCAACACATCCTCAAATTCAATTGTTTCATGTGGCTCTATCTTTTTTACACCATTTAAATGCTCCACAACCTCTGTTAGCGACCCAGCCGGAATAACAGAAATCCCATCAACAAGCGCAGCCTCTTTTGCATTCTCATTAGGTAATATTATCGATTTTGATTCATGCTCCCCTGCATACATCGCCGACGATAAAGCTCCGTGCACTGGTCTCAAATCTCCATTAAGTGCCACCTCTCCAACTAAAACCGGCCAATTATCCTCCGGCTCTTTCAACTCTTTATTCTTAGACATCAACGCTATAGCAATCGGCAAATCATATCCAGACCCACCCTTCCGCAAATCTGCTGGAGCGAGATTAACAGTAACCCTATACCTTCCGATTCCATGGCCAATACTCTTAAGCGCACTCCTCACACGTTCCCTAGCTTCCTGCACTGCCGCATCAGGTAACCCAACTACATTAAACACCGGCTTACCAAAGGACATATCAGCTTCTACTCCTACGCCAAGTGCATCAAGACCAATAATTGCTGTTGTTGGAATTACTTTCATATTCGTCAAATGTCTAACGTCAAACGTCAAACGGGGTCATGTAGTTAAAGATTTAATCAATGCCGCAATCAACTCAGCTATTTCTTTACTTAATTTCACAAACTCTTTTCCATCATTTTCATTTATATATCCAAGATCAATCGAAATTATTAACATAGACCTAACTTCACCAAATGATCCTTTTGCTATTGATAAAAAATATTTAAACTGTTTATCACCTCTTCGCTCAAATCCCTCTGAGATGTTATTTAAAACAGAAATACATGCTCGCTGAATCTGATCCCTAAATGAAAAATCTCTACAATCTTTCAACGAGGCATAAACACCCATAGTTAACTTGCGAGCTTTTTGCCATGACAAAATATCCTCAAATCTTTCTATTCTCATATCTATCATTTGATATTCGACGTTTGACGTTAGACATTTGACGTCACAAGTAAATAAAAAAAGCGGCAACGAATAGCTTCGTCACCGCACCTACTAACAGCGTATCAGTTATTTTAAAGTCTGCAAGTGAGCAAACAATCCACAAAGAACAAATAGCTTCAACCTAATAATAGTAATAAGAATATTTGTTTATCGTTATTAACAATCCCCACCCAGCCATCAGCTATCTGCTATCTGCTATCGGCTATCAACTGCCAGCCCTTGACCGTCTTTAGCGGTATCACCTTTCTCATAATAATAATGCGAAACAATGTACGCGATAATTCCCAATGTAATCGCAATGTCAGCAATGTTAATTATTGATGTATTAAATAAAAGTATCCAGTCAAACACATATCCATTTACTATTCGATCAATAAAATTACCTAACGCTCCTCCAGCGACGTATCCAAGTGCTAAAAGCTCAAAAAACCTACATTGCTTAAACGATGTCTTCATCCCATAAAACAAGACTCCAAGCGCTAAGATCGTCAATGCAATTATCATTGGATAAGGAACCGGCATATTCCCAATCAATCCAAAATTATCATGTTTAGTTATCGCTAAAACTCCCGGAAAAATATCCACCGTAGTAATCCAGTCCAACCTTACTGCATACTTAAAAATTAAATCGATAATAACTGTATCAACAACAGCTACCACCGCAAACAAAATCATCTTCATCGGTGTGCAAGAACATGTAATATTACTCATGGCATTAACTATAAACTACAAAGCCCCCTTTCGACAAGCTCAAGATCTACGAAAACTGCAAAGAGTTCAACTAAAAAGACATCCCGTAGGATGTCTTTAAAAAAATGCATTTGATAGGTTACATCTCCTGAGTCAAAACTTTTTTACAAGCTATACAACTAGATGATGCTGGACGCGCTTCTAAACGAGCTTGCTGTATCTCACTGTTACAGTACTTACAAATTCCATACTTACCCTCTTCAATCAGCTTAAGTGCCTTACCTACATCTTTTAACTCTGATTGCATACGCGCCTCAATCGAGACGATGTCTGCATACTCAGTAATTTCTGCAGCATTATCCTCATCTGAATTTGATCCACTCTCAGGGAAAGTGGCATCCATCTTATCAGGATCTTTTGATCCTAACTCAGCGAGCTCTTGCTCGATTCGTGTTTGCTCCTCTAAGAGTCTCTCTTTAAAATGATCTATTTTCTCGCTTTCCATATATATAATATAGCAAATTATTGTGGGGAAAGTATAACTTATGACCTAATAAATAGCAATAAATAATTCAACGATCAATTTAAATCATGTTAATCAAGGTTAAAAAAGGGCAAGGTTAGCTAAACAAAAAAAGAGCTCGCAAAGCACGAGCTCAAAATAACGGTATAACATATTCCACAAAAAGAGCGGCAAGAATCATGGCAGAAAAAATTAAAGCAATAACATTTCGCACTTTTGCGCCTCTTTTCCACCAAATAAAATTGATGAAGCCAACGTATGCTAATAAAATCACTGTTAAAGACAGATAAAAATCTTCTGCTTTAAACGAATTCCACGACATGTAAAAAAACGCACACACGGCTACTACACCCGTAAGGGTCATTCTCCATTTAGCCGAAGCATCAAAAGGTTCATTCTTTTCCTTCCATTCTGAAGGACTCACACTACAAGACCAAATCATCTTCTCAGGAAACAAAGAATTTCGTTCTTCCTGCATTCTCCCCTCCTTATAGTTAACATAGCTTAAAGCCAAAAGTCTATCAAGTATAAAAAAAGCCCCCGTCGAAAATCCTGTCCCTGATCCTGCATAGGATCAAAGGGAGTAGAATTAACTAGGGAGGCAAAAAGATATTCACGATGTCCGATCGCGAACAGTGGAAAAGATCGCCATCACAAAACAAAAGAGTGTGACGCAAGCATAAGGAATGAGACTATAAACAACAACATTATGTTGCAACATAACGTAACCGTAGGCCACAGCGTACATCCGAATAAACAAAGACGCTGCAATCCCCAGTGATGATCCCACAGAAGCCCAGAACCACAGACTGATCTGTGATCTATATACATCCTCATTCGCATCATCAACCCAAATCTGTTCACCAGAAACGCATTGTTCTTCATTCATCTAGAATCTCCTTGTAAAGTCCAAAAACCAATAACCCAACATATCACTTTTTTCCCTTTTTGTCAACCCTTTTACTAGAAGCTAGAGGCTTGCACCTTATCACAATCTATATTAGTCTACATCAGTAATATGCCTAACATAAATGAAATAATAAAAATCACAGAAGACCTCATCCGTATCAAATCTACTAAAGATAATCCGGATGATATTTCGCGCTGCATGGATTATGCTGCCGATTATTTAAAAGACACCGAACTAACCATCGAACGTTTTGAATCTAATGGAGTTCCTAGTTTAGTTGCCACTAAAAACGGCACAAAAACACCACGAATTTTCTTAAATGGACATTTAGATGTGATAGAAGCTGAAGAACATCAATTCGATCCTAAAATTGACGGCGACAAACTCATCGCCCGCGGCGCATCAGACATGAAAGGCTCAGTCGCCATCATGCTGACTTTAATGAAAGAATTTGCGAGCACTGATCACGACATTGGCCTCATGCTAGTCGGCGACGAAGAATCTGGCGGTTTCAACGGCACAAAAATCTTGCTCGAAAAAGGTTATTCATGCAAAGCAGTCATCCTCCCAGACGGCGGAACAGCTATCGAAAACATCATGCATAAAGCCAAAGGCGCCATGTGGGTCGAACTTAAAGCAATCGGTAAAGCAGCGCACGCATCACGCCCATGGCAAGGTGAAAACGCTATCAATAAACTCATGCTCGCTATCGATCGTATACAAAATCTCTTTTTAGACCCAACCAAACATGACGATGATCACTGGGTAACAACTTGTAACGTCGGAAATATCAAAGGTGGAGCATCAGCAAACAGCGTCCCTGATGATGCAATTGCCATTTGTGACATCCGCCACACCGAAGACGATACTCCCAGCTCAATACTAAAACGAATTCAAAACAGCTTACCTGATGGCGTTTCTGCAAAACAAACTGTTGCGGTTGAATCGCTATATACAAAAGAAGACGATCCCTACCTAGCAGCCTATAAAGACGCTATCCGTGGGATCGGCCGCGAACCGCGCCTCTGCCTCGATCACGGTGCATCAGATGCTCGTTACTTCAATGTCCGCGGTATCCCTGTCCTCATCTCTGTCCCAGACAGTGACGGTAATCACACAAAAAACGAATGGGTCAGCATCAAAGCCCTAGAAGACTTCACCAAAATGCTAAAAATCTTCCTAAACAACACAGCAAAAAACTAGTAGACAATAACTAGAATCTAAATAATCCCAATCGCCGGGATTTTTAGTTTTGTTGAGAGATATTTTTTTATTGACACCTTCTACCAACCTTTGCTAACTTGCTCATAGTTCTTTCCAAAGGATTATCATGGCAGGACATACAAAAGGTTTTCAAAGCGATGTAATCAACATGATTCTTCATCATGGCATTGCCATCGAACAAGCTTTGAATGACAAAGACTACGTCGGTCTATATAATGCTATCCATGATTTCTTATACACCCTTCGTAATTTACGGATCATGTCCGAATCTGCTATTACTGCCGAAGAATGTGGCGATGATTTTGAATTAAGTCATACAGAAACCCAAGAAGATTTTGATTTAGCTCACGAATCTGACCTGGATGACACTCCATTACTTGAACAATTGCCTAGTTTCTACCGCAAAGCCGATCCTGGTCCAAACTAAAACCCGCCGACACTCGTCGACGGTTTTTTTATCACTTCTCTATCTAGTAGCTAGAAGCTAGTGGCTAGAAGCTACTAGCTTACACCGATGGATTTTTTATCTGCCCATGTACTGTTAAGTAACTTGCCACAATTGCTGCTGTTTCAGCTCGTAAAGTAAGTGGACCAAGTTCTGCAAGTAAAAAATTAGCAGCTTTTGCTTCTGAAAGCTCTTCTTCATCCCATCCACCCTCTGGCCCAATCCATACTCCAATCTTTTTCTTAAAACCCTGTGGAATACCATCCCCTCTTTCCATTACATTAAAAAACAAATTAACCATATTTTCCTTTGCGTGATCCATAGCTACATGCCAATTCATAGGTTCATGCACAAAAGGAATAACACCTCTACCTGATTGTTCTGCAGCTTCTTTAACAATTTGTCGTATTCTCTCAATTTTTAAATCTTGTTTAACCGTTCTTTTAGAAAGCAATGGCACTATTTGCCTCACTCCAACCTCTGTAGCTTTTTGTGCTACTAAATCAAACAACTCTTTTTTTATTATTGAGCAATATAAAACTATTTCTCTTTCTGGCTCATTCTGCAATTCAGTAACTCTCTCCAGCGTTACTGATAACATCTTTTTATCCATAGACAAAATTGAGGCCTCTGCCTCTCTTCCTTTTCCATCACACAAAACTATACGTTGTCCAGGTTGTAATCTTAAAACTCTTGATACCTGATGTACCACTCCTTCATCAGTTATATCCAGTTCAGGAGCAAAAACATCATAATTTCCAATAAATCTATGTAATTTCATAACTATAACTTACCACTCAGTACCAACAACTGACAAGAGCATAAATCAGTAACCCACAAACTTACAACTGACAACTTACAAGAGTTGTTGAAAATAAATAATGCTAGGACATTAACGATTTTTTAAGTCCGTTGAGCATTTTCGATATTTCAATACATTTTTCTAGCAATAAATCGTAATCAGCTCTTGAGATATAATTGAGCTTGTAGGCCAATAAAAGCATAGATCTTACTTCTCCGGATGATCCTTTAGCTATTCTTATATAATTAGCAAACGCTTTATTTGAATCACTCTCAAATCCCTCAGCTATATTATTTAAAATTGATACAGATGCTCTTTGTATTTGACTCTTAAAGTCAAAATCATTATTCCCATTAAAAAGTGTATAAATCTCAAGAGTCATCTCTAAACTCAGTTTATAAACTTTCATATCCTCAAATCGTCTAAATAAAACTCCCATATCAATACATTAAACCAACATCCTCAACCCACCAACCCGCTAAAATACTCTTGTAAGTTGTCAGTTGTAAGTTATATGTATTAATTTTTTGTATGAAAAAAGGGTCATCATTGCCCCCGAGATTTGTAAAAATTTGTGGGGAGATGACCCTAGAGGCCAAGACTCGATCTGAGTCGTGAGTGACGTGACCAGCAAGGCTGGTAATTTGAGAAAGAACGCATCACTTACAATTTTGATACTGAGTGTATCTTGACACATTTTATGAACCGCTGGTTCATCCTGACCCTAGCAGGGACTCCGAAACACGTAAAAGAGTTTCATATGATGGAGTTTGCTCGTTGTGTGTGCCAAGCCGATAAGCTTGAGTGACTCAAGCGCACTGGCTTGGCACACTAGTTTTAGTTTTGTTTTTTGATTTCTGTGTGTCCCAATAAAAATATCGAGACGGGGTCGAGATAATCCATGTGATGGTGGTCCATAAGAACAGGTTATGGAAACCCATCTTTGTGAAAGCGGTTTAGAAAGAACTATGAGGTAAGCTGGCAATTTAGCCACCAACAGACAGCCATGAGCGCGTCTGCTTGTGCCTTATACGACACAAAAGATTTTGTATTTCCCTAAATTACTAAGGTTATACACAATGAACAATATAAGTATCGAAAGAGCAACTTGTACATTTATTATACCCCAAATTGAGCACTTAATCAAGAGTAAAAAACCCTGTATAAACGCTAAAAATTAACATTAAAATATTTTACACACATAATGTGGATAACTAATATCCACAGGCAGTTAAATAACCACCCTCATTTAACAAAACTATATTATCAAAATCAAAATAACAAATGTCAATCCATGAACAAAAATTCTGAATACTCTGTCGATTAAAACTTGCTAAAACTTCACCTTCGCATGTCAAACCGCTAACACTTTTTGAATCAATTCCCATTCCAGATTGCTCAACAACAATCCCAAGCGATGTTTGGGTAGCAACGACACCTGTACTCGAAGCTCCGAGCGGCATCATATACAATCTCTTCACCACTGTTTCATCCTCTAATACAAAATCGCGTGTTATCAAACTCGATCGGTCATCTACCAAACCCAACATATTGCCCAACTCACCCTCTCCTCTATAATCAATTGTGACCATCGAAGGATCAAAATTCCAAACCAAATCACCAGACCCCCCAGTCCTAACCCATGCACCATGGTAATTCAAGAAATTTTGCAATATATCCGAACCTCCTTCTTCCAATCTTACAAAACCAGAATCACTAATCTCTTTTGAGCTTTTGCCTTTTAAAGCTAATACAGGCAAATTTGTCTTCCATCTATTCCCAACTACTTCTCCTTCTAAATTATCTGGAAAATCCTCCCATATTAAATCCTCCTCAGAAAACAAATCTCTTATCGCTACTCTCAAGTGCCTTTCCTTGTTTAACAAATCCCAAGGCCATCCAAAAACTTCATAAGGAGTTTTATATCCAACTATATCTAACTGCTTTTCTGACTCTAACTGCCACAATCTTGTTTTGCCAACAACAGCAGTTGCTGGTGCCAACCTAACCGCATAACCACGAGACTCTTTAGCATCTTTTACCAAACCTACAATGGTTGGCATTGGTTTATTCAGTTCCAATGTTTGCTTCCAAACTAAAGGAGAACTTACATTTAAAGATGTCTGAGCCGGCAAAACCATATTCATAACATCACCCTTTGGCACAGGTATACTTGTAAAAAACCAAAACCAACTAAATACAGCTAAAATGAGCAGCACAAAAATCCCCGCTCCAAGTGCGAGGAATTTTGGCCACGCGCTACCGCGACGCGCCGTCCCATATGAAAGGATCGGCGAACCACGAAACGCAGCGTCGCGTATATACGGATCAGGACTCACAGATTGATTGCAAATGGATCGTTAGAAACCGGCTTAGGTGCTATAGGACCTTTATCAGCTGGTGGGCGTGGACCTCTATCATGAGGTCTATCACCTCCATGTGGTCTATCGCCTCCACTAGGTCTACCACCTCCATGCGAAGGACCGCCATTACCAGGTCGTGGAGGTCTAGGTCCACGATCACCGCCCGGTCGGCTACCACCACTTTCTGGTTTATAGTCTGGCTTAGCACGTTTTACTGATAAATTAATACGTCCCATCGAATCTATTTCGTAAACTTTAACTTTTACTTCATCACCAACATTAACAACATCAGTAACTTTTCCAACACGATGATCAGCTAGCTCACTTACATGAACCATACCTTCTTTGCCTGGCAAGATCTCAACAAAAGCACCAAAATCCATAATCCTAGTTACCTTACCATCAAATATTTCATCAACTCCAATCTCACGAGTTAAATCCAAAATCATTTTCTTAGCTTTTTCCATTCCTTCGGAAGACACTGAAGTGATATACACTGATCCATCATCTTCTATGTCGATCTCAACTCCAGTTTGTTCGATAATTTCATTAATCATCTTGCCTCCAGGACCAATAACATCTCTAATCTGTTCTGGATTAATATGCATCGTATCAATACGTGGTGCATACTTGGAAAGATCTGATCTAGGTTCTGCCAAATTAGCCTGTACTACATCTAATATTTGCACACGCGCCTTTAATGCTTTTTCAAAAGCTTCTTTTACAACCTCAAGAGGCAAGCCCAAAGTTTTCGTATCTAACTGAATAGCAGTAATTCCTTCACGAGTACCTGCTACTTTAAAATCCATACCACCATCACCATCTTCCAAATCCTGAATATCTGTAATAACTTTCCATTCATTCTTATCTTCTCGAGATGCGCAACCAATAGCGATTCCGGCAACCGGTGAAGTAATTGGCACACCCGCATCCATAAGAGCAAGTGAAGCAGCTGTTGCAGATCCCATAGATGAAGATCCATTAGATCCCAAAACCTCGGATACTACACGAATTGTATAAGGAAAATCTTCTTTTGGTGGAAGTACTGGCACAAGCGCCTTCTCAGCCAACCCACCATGACCAATTTCACGACGTCCTGGTCCTCTACTACCTCTAGTCTCAGATACTGCAAATGATGGAAAATTATAGTGATGGAAAAATCTACGTTTTGTATTATATTCCATAGTATCAATATGCTGTTCCATACCAGGTCCGCCTAAAGTAACAACAGATAATACCTGTGTTTGACCACGATTAAACAAACCCGTTCCATGAGTACGTGGCAATAAACCTGTATCAGCATAAAGTTCTCTGATTTCTTCAACCGCTCTTCCATCCGCACGTTTACCTTGATCAATAATCAATGCTGTAACTTCTTCGTCAACAAAAGCATCAACAACATCCATAGCAACCTTACGTTTATCTTTACCAATCTCCTGAGCAACCAAAGAAGCTTCCAAGCCATCCTTCATCTTATTAACCGCGGTCTTACGATCTTTCTTTGTCTTAAGCGGCTCCGCAAACAATTCATCTTTATGCTCTGATAAATATGTTTTAGCGATTGTTTGCAATTCTTCCTTTTCTTTAATTGCCGTGATCTCATCTTCAGTTTTAGGAGTAAACAAATCTACTTTTTCTTTACCATGAGCTTCAGCGATTTTAGAAATAAGTTCTACTACCGGTGCAAAATTATCCTGAGCAAAAGCAATAGCACCATAAGCAGCATCCTCTGAAACAATGTTCGCGCCAGCTTCAAGCATCACCGTTTTTCCGTTTGCACCTGAAACAGTAATCTCCATTGGGCTTTCCTCTAATTGCTCATATGTTGCATTCAAAATATAACCTGCATCATTCTGACCAATACGAGCCGCAGCGATAGGGCCCTTCCAAGGAATTTCAGACATCATTAAAGCACACGATGATCCAATGAGCCCAACTACATCAGCATCATTCTCGCCATCATGGCTAAGCACAGTTGTAACAACTGATATTTCATTACGCATTCTGTCGTCAAACAAAGGACGAAGCGCACGATCGATCATTCTACCAGATAAAACTGCTTCGTCTGTTGCTCTTCCTTCTCGTTTAATATACCTCGAGCCTTTAATCTTGCCCGCAGCATAAAACTTTTCCTCATATTCAACTTGTAATGGGAAAAAGTCTAAACCTTCTCTGATCCCACCCATAGTTGCTGTACATAAAACTACAGTCTCGCCATAGCTTACTGTACAAGCTGCACCCGCCTGTCGAGCCAAAAGCCCAACGCCAATAGTAAGGGTTCTTCCACCCCAATCTATAGAATATTCTTTCTGATTTTGCATAAACTCACCTTACGAATTACGAATCTGCGCGAATTACGAATCTGCATATTTTGTGTTATGCATATTCGAAGTTCGTGGTTCGATGTTCGAAGTTCGATTTGAAAGTTTACCCTGAAACTCAATCCCGCGCCGCGTGGATCCATGTCTCAGGACAAACTAACTTAACTATTACACATAACATAAAACATAAAACTCATAACATAAGAAAAATTTACTACGTGATATATGTTACGTGTTACGTGATATACGTTACGTGATATGTGATTTAAAATGTTCGGCGCTACTCAATATTGGCATGATTAAGCCTAATTGTCAAAAATACTAAACTCCTCACAGAGGATTGACATTCACTACTAATTTTGCTAGGTTAATTATTAAAATAGTCCTTTTACAAATGTGGGGTCCAATGCCTGAAAGTAAAACCAATTACGGATTCCTAGCCGTTCTACTATCTCTAGCGATTAAGATTGGCGGAAAAGCACTACCAATACTTATCAAACTAGCTAAAGCTATCAAATTTGGCAAAATATCCCTTCTTGCATCATTTGGCGCATACGCCATCATCTTTAATTGGAAATTTGCTCTTGTAATCCTCGTCAGCCTATTCGTTCATGAGTATGGTCACGTTTGGGCAATGAAACGCGAAGGTATGAAAATTAAAGGTGTTTACTTCATTCCTTTCCTAGGAGCCGCTGCGATTACTGCTGATAGTTTCCCCTCCCGTTCAGCAGAAATTCGCATAGCAATTATGGGTCCAATATGGGGTGGATTGTTAGCAATAGCAACCTTCATTCTCTACCATATTACCAACAAACCCATGTTGGCAGCCATCACCGGCTGGATGGCACTCCTCAATCTATTCAACTTACTCCCAATCATGCCTTTGGATGGTGGCCGAATCATGCGTAGTATTTCTACATCCATCTCGTCACGGGTTGGAGTTAGTTATTTCATACTTTCTTGTTTACTCGCAAGTATGTTTGCACATTTCGCGGGTTTTTCAATAATTTGGCTGGTCATTCTTATCGGAATGACTGAAAGTATTATTGACTTCAAACGTTCCTTTAATGAGGAACGTTGTACACGTCTTACAAAGGATATTGCTTCAGCGCTAGGCATCAAACCAAAACAAAAAATCGTGACCAAAGCACTTAACGCATTAGAATCCGAGCACCAAACATGTCTTCACGATCTACAACAAAATCGTAATATCAATCAGGTAATAAAAAAAATCGACGAACAAACCACACTGTGCCAAGAACCTTTTCGTGCACTCACTGTACAAGGTTTTACAAATTATCTTGATCATTTTCGTCGCTCCTCTGAAGCTGAAACTCAATATCTTGTTCATCAGGAATTCAAATCTACTCGGGTATTATCATTAGAAGCATACAATGCTATTTACCAACCCTGGTTTGCTTTCTTCGATTCTAACCTCCAAGATGCAAAATGGCTCAAAAAAACATCTATTATGAATTTATCCTGTCCTATCAATATCTTATATACAAAAATAATACAATCACCCAAAGTGCCTATGAGAACAACAATGCGCGGAGTAATCTTTTCAGCACTCGGAGCATCTACTCTCGCCGCAATCCTCATTCTACTACTAATAGCAACTCAACATATCCCTGGCGCAGACATTGCCATGGAATTGTTAAAAAGCTAACCCTCCTCCGCTCCCAAGCGGAGCTTTTTTATAAAAAAATGCCAGAGGCCACCGACATTTTTAATTTATAATTTGTAATTTACAATTATTTAATAACGTAATCCTTTATCGTCATTCATTTATAAATATGCACGCCGTACGAAGTACGAGGTACGATTGTTTCTAAGCACTTTGCTTGCCCACCGTAGCTTTATGCGAAGGAGGGCGGAGCCGGAAAACAAACTCGCCGTCAAGACCCCACCCATCCTCAGGCTCCGCCCAACCGCCGCACAGCCACAGCCCAGCACCAGAGCGCTCCAGCCCGAAGACGCGCGGGCTGCCAGCGGAGCCGGCTATTTGTTTCATAGCTATGTAGGACCATTCATTTAGTGGTTGATCTTGATATTGCAATCGATAGTTGGGACCTGTGTCAGACGGACATAGCTCTAAACCAAGCTCTTTGGCACGTTTGTATATTTGATCTGTTGCAATGCGTGAGAAGCCAAGGTCGGCAACCGTCAGACTGATAAGAGTGATTTGTTCAGCTTGTTTACTTGATCTAAAATCAGGACTCTTGAGCATGTCTTTGGCATAATCATTGATCTTAATGCCGGCTTCTTGCATCTCACTTGTTAATTGCTCAGCTGTTTTGCCTCCGATTGTGATGGTTTCTTTTTTGATTCTTCCTTCAGGGAAACTGGTATAGATGTGATCAAGGTCTTCAGGGAGTTGTTGGAAGATGTTTGAAGTGAGTGGTCCTAAGAAAGCTTTGGTGCTTGGTTTGATTTCTTCAACTGTGGTTGCAATTTGATCTTTGGTGCAATCAAAGATGATGAGCATGTCTTCTTTTGAGTTTCTGGTTTGTCTGAGTCCTTCTATTCTTGGGTCTTTCTCGTAGCCAAAGCCTTCTATTGGTGAGTTTAGTTCGTATAGGAAGGTGAGATCGTCTTTAGTGAGAGGTTTGTTGTTTTCTTGTTTTGCTTCGAGCTTTGTGAGGAGCTTCATATCATCGCTCTTTTTGCGATATGTATCAGCCTCTGTGCCAAACTCTTCGAGTTTGTTGTCGAGAGTGTCTTGAAGGATTGGTTCTACGTTTTGGTTGGGAAGGACGCCTCGGACTTCGCCTATTTGTTCTGATCCGTTCATGCGGATAGCAAGCCTTGGTTGGGTTTGAGCGTCATCTTTGTCGTTAGTGTAATAGACGTGGAAGTCACCGGAGTTAATTTGAATTTTTGCTGTTGCCATTCCTTCCGTGCACCAACCTGTACCTTTATTCTCTAAAGAATCATAGAGTGTTTTTGCAGCTTCTTCATCTCCTTGTTGGTATTTGATCCATTCTCCTTGTATCTCTTCTTTGTTCTCTATTTTGGTAGCCAAAGCCTTTTGCATTTCTTCTGCATAGAGCTTGGGGAACTTTTTATTGAAAGCTTCTCTTATTTCAGGATCTTTGAGATTTGTATTGTCTTCTTTTACTGCAATGTATCTGTCTGCCATTTTAGCCAATGCCCCACGATATATATCCGGGAACTTTGCTACTGTTGTTTCTGTGCGTTTTTTAAACTTACCTCTTTCTTTGTCGAACTGAGATAGTTTAGTGATGTTGTTCCAGATGATGAACTTAAACCAAGGCGGATACTTGGCGTCATCCGAAATGAGATAGTCTATCCAAGAATCAAGTGAAGCTTTTTGATTGGCTATTTCCACATCCTTTACTCTCTCGCGAGCATCAACGGAGATTTCCTCTATGACTTGGCCTCGTTCGCGAGCAACGCGTTGTTGGAGAGTGAAGTAGCTTTCGGGGAAGTTTTCGCGTTTAATGATGAAGGCGTCGTATATCTTATCGCGAAACATTTCCAAATTACGTTTACGCTTGCTCGCATCAGGATGCAAAAAGATACGCTCTAAGCGACTCATGTATGCTTCTATGCGATCTGAGGGATCATTGGGAATACTTTCACCTGTGCGATGCTCTGTGAGATCAACTGCTTTTTGCACCTCCGGAGACTTTTGCAGGAAGGGATTTTTAAGGTGAAGGGGATGTTTTTCCATGTGGGTAGTATAACAAAAAAATAGGTAAATATAAAAAAATGCCGAAGGTTTCCGACATTATGCATTATTCATTGTACACTGTTCACTATTTTATCGTGTAATCCCTAATAGCCTTAACCACCTTAGAATCATCCTTAAGTGGCTCAATAAACAACACTTGATCGCGATTAATATACATCATATCCTCCGGTCCATGTAACTCATTTCCGAGCTTTATCAACTTTAACTCTTTCTGATTATCCAATCCTTGCGCAATCATCTGTTTATCTGATTGTAAGTAATAAATATTCTCTAATACAACCTCATATCTATCACGGCTCGTAACTCTCCCAAAATAAACCTGCCCATTGGTTAAAAACACCGCATGATAATTGCCTGGCAAAGATTCTTGCGGACCAACCAACACTTCTGTGGGCTGATCTCCTGTTGCTGCTTCCGTATCATTAGATAGCATCCTGCTGACTCCAGCAATGCCAGCTATCAATATAAATGCTGCAGCAATACCTATAAAAAAAGTTTTCATGTGCTCCGAGCCTATATGCTCTTCTATAATCTCTGGATTGCTCCCTTTTTTTACCTTATCTTTTGCTTCATTTTTCATACAAAATTATTATAGCAAAAAAACACCCCCTTAATAAGGGGGCTGGGGGGATAATTTATATAACTTTGATTTATTCAGTTGGTTCAGGAATAAGCTCAGGCTCTGGCGTTAGTTCAGGAGTTGGTTCAGGTTCTGGCTCTGTCGCCACTTCAGGTTCTACTTCAGGAATTGTTTCTTCAATCGTTTCCTCAATCACAACCCCCTCTTCTTGAACTACCTCTTCTACTACTATTTCTTCCTCAACAACTTCTACTTCCTCAACAATTTGATTTTCCTCAGGAGTCTGTATTCCATCTTCAGTAATAATAATCACGTTTGGATTTTCCTCGACAACCTCTTCTTCATTTTCATTATTCAATTCCTGCAAGTCCTGAGCATCGTCGAAGGATTCCACTGGCTCAACAATTATCGGTTGATCCAATAACAGCATCGCCTCAACTACAGATCCGCCCATGTCATTAATTTCAATTTCCATTGTAGTTCCATTTGTCACAAAAACTTTACCTTCATTATTTGCAAAGGCATGCCAGTTAAATAACATGTCCTCATAAGTCTTATCTTTTAAGATGATATCAAATCCTTGTAATGACACGTTTTGTACACCATAGATGTTTTCGTATATACCAACCGGGGTTACTGTGACAATCGGTAAAGTCTCATAATCGTGTTCAAAATCAATATGAACAATTTGTTCGCCAACCATGAGCAGTGCTTGGCCAACGCTATCACGAGAAAGTGTTACGTGACCTTTTACGGAAATTGTACCTTCAAACTGAGCACCAGCAACTAGCAAGTCAGGAATATCTTCGTCCATTTCTGCGCCTTGCAAATCTATACCAAGAACTGAATTTTGAATTTGATGTTCCAAATTATTTCGTGAAAATCTATCAAAGAAGACTGCAATTTTTGTATGCTTAACTCCCTTGATCATCGTTTCAACTTCTGACCAAATTACAGATTCTACTGCTCGCGCAATAACATGGCTCACTGCTTCCTCTGACGAATCTTTCATAGCGTGCCCCGCGATACTTGATGAGAGCAAATAATCACCCACTTCAATATCTTCACCATTTTGCGCTACCCAAATTTCGCCTTTACCTTCCATCATCACTAAATAAGGGTTACTCGTATTTGCAGAAAGCTTAGGTTCTAAGACACTTAAATATGCACCAATTACATCCTGATCATTAGCAGTAACAGATGCAGTCACACCATAAAGTACTTGCGAATTTGGATCATTATGCAATAATTTATTCGTTCCAGTTAAAGTAACCAACATTCCAGAGTCTAACGTATCTTCTGTCCAAGCATAAAGCGATCCAGTAAACGCATTATAGGAAACTGTATTACCATAAATTGCAATCGTTGCCTCTTCTACTCCGTTCTGCTCAAAGGCTAGTAATTTACCATCATCACCTAAGCGATTAAATGCTGCTACCAAACCACCATTGCTAGCTACAGCTAATGGGATTTCTGGAGCAACAACACCTATACCCAAGTTACCTGCAAAGAAGTTTGTGGACGTTGATACATTATATATAGAAAATTGTCCTGCTGGGATAGTACTTGTACCTATTAATAAGTTGGTACGATTCACAGCGCCATATTGTTCCTCAATAGTTACACCCGAAAGATGATGAATCTTGCTATCCATGCTATTCACTACTTTCTTAACCATCAAACCTGTAGCATATTGAATTGTACCTCCATGTAAATTTTGAATTCCAAGTTCTGCGCCAAGCACTTTACCAACCTGACCTCCATCATTAGTAGCTTCTGCTTCAAACGCTGCCATTTCAGCTAACTCATTTGATGCACCGGCTGCGCCACGAACAACTACCTTAGATCTCATTCCATAAGCAACGTCACCAGAACCAGTTATGTTTGCATCAAAAGTTGAAAACAAGCCAGTATTTTGTTTCATTAAATCATCTGATTTACCAAAAATACT